>JACSEJ010000037.1_pt1 | contig 13639 bp, 10 predicted proteins | sample 8225461 | NCBI WGS metagenome assembly JACSEJ01 (sample SAMN15704941, study PRJNA253121) | viral metagenome | isolation source: viral RNA from sea star tissue | host: Pycnopodia helianthoides | place: USA:Seattle Aquarium | collected 2013 | reverse complement strand
GCTGATGGTTATTTTGTTTGTATTGACAAATCATGACATTTTCCACTGGACACACAAATCACCAAACACACCCAACACACCACGGTGTTGGGTGTGTTTGGTGATTTGTGTGTCCAGTGGAAAATGTCATGATTTGTCAATACAAACAAAATAACCATCAGCAGACCTGCTATTGGCAACCAACTCGCCATGGCCATGGCAATTCTCTTAAAGCCAACTGACCATCCTGCCTGAACTACATATTGTATGGTAATAAAGAATATGCCTACTGCAGCAAGCCCTGTAAAGAACAAATTATTTATCCAGAGATTTGCGTAAACTCTTTTTGACCAGTGAAATGCTTCATGACCAGTGTCGGTAATTTCTGCTCCATGCTCACCATGATGCCCTCCCATGTTCATGAAAACAACTCCTAAAACAGCCAAAAAAAATCCGGTTACCAGCGTAATAAATATGGTTTTTTTTGTGCTTTCGGAGAACATATACTTTTCGTAATTCATAATATTATCTCTCTGGAATTATTGATTTTGCAGGGTCTGAACAAAACGAACGATTTCCATCGATCGTTCACACTTACCTGCGAAGCATGAGCCCCCATTCTGCCTTTGCCTGTAGTAATTACATGAAAAATATGACCTTCTGGCTTGTCTTTCACAGCTCTTGAATTATATGGTGTTACGCCCTTAAACTTCTGACCCACAAGCCCATCACCCAAGCCGGTTTCTCCATGACAATGCAGGCAATATCTGCCAAACAAAACTTTCCCTTCGCTCACTACGGCCGCACTGGAATCCAAAGGGTTTTTTAACGTTCTGGCGGCCAAATCTAAAGAATCTTTAGGAATCCTATAAGGCAAGGCCTCTCCTCTTCTCACGGTATTTGGTACTGTTTCCCTCATGTTCATTTGATGAGGGTTATTAGGGTTGGAAGTGTAAAACTCTGCGTATCCTTCCGAACCAGATGTCAACCATCTGCCAGCCTCTTTGTCCGTAATCTGAGATAGTCCTTCATAAGCTACTGAGTGATACATTTGTGGCGCATATTCAACTCCTGTATCGTTGCCTCTGGAAGCACATGAAACTACAACAAATCCTGCCAATACTATTATGAACCCGTTTATGTGTTTATTAAAACCCATTTTAATGTTTTTTCCTGATTAGAATCAATTAAACTGTTTGTTATTCACTTCCAAAGCGCCTGAAATTGATAATGCTTGTTTAATATCTGCTTCGTTCAACGAATTTTTATCCAAATCAACAACTACAACATGCTTATCATCTGTAATCCTAATGTCATATATTCTTGGTTTAGCCCATGGCTTTAAATCACTCACTACAAAGAAGGTACCGACCATACCAAAAGCTGCCAACAAGACAGTCAACTCAAAAGTGACAGGAATAAATGAGGGAAAAGGCAAGAAATCCTTACCACCGACAATCATCGGCCAATCAACAGTCATCATTCCAATTTGCATGGTCAGGGCTAGAATAGTACCGGTCAATCCAAACATAAATGCCGCAATAGAAAGTTTTGATCTTTTATACCCAAGCACATCATCTATCCCGTGTACAGGGAATGGGGAGTAAACTTCGTGAATTTTCACACCGCCCTGACGTATTTCCCTGATTGCCCCAAGCAGCACGTCCTCGTCATCGAATACGCCTAATACAAAGTTTTTACCACCGATCATTTTATTTCTTTTTTTCTCCGGTTGCTTTAATAATGCTTTTTACTTCTGCCATGTTAATCACAGGGAAAAATTTCGCAAAAGCGAAAAAACAAGTGAAGAACAAGCCAAAAGTGAAAATGTAAGTTCCCACATCGACCCAACTGGGGTAGAACATTGCCCAGCTCGAGGGCAGGAAATCCCTGTGTAGCGAGGTAACAATGATTACAAATCTTTCAAACCACATGCCGATGTTCACGATAATTGAAATCACAAATGTGGCTGCGATATTAGTCCTGATTTTTTTAAACCAAAATAACTGTGGGGAGATCACATTGCAAGTCATCATAGAAGCGTATGCCCACCAATATGGCCCTAAGGCTCTGTTAAAAAACGCATACTGCTCACCTTCTACACCTGAATACCAAGCAATGAACAGCTCCGTGATATAAGCAACACCTACTATAGAACCTGTCACCATAATGATGGTGTTCATCAGGGACATGTGCTCAATTGTTATATAATCTTCCAGTTTATAAACCCTTCTTACTATTATAAGAAGGGTCAATACCATGGCAAAACCAGAGAAAATAGCTCCTGCCACAAAGTAAGGGGGAAAGATAGTGGTATGCCACCCCGGAATTACAGAGGTGGCAAAGTCAAAAGATACAATGGTGTGTACGGAAAGCACAAGTGGCGTGGCAAGGCCAGCCAGCACCAAAGCAACCGTTTCGTAACGAGACCAGGTTTTGGCGGCGCCGTCCCATCCAAGGGCCAGCGTACCATATATTTTCTTACTGATACCGGTAGCCCTGTCCCTAATGGTAGCAAAATCCGGAACCAAACCAATATACCAAAACACAAGAGAGACTGAAAAGTATGTGGAAATTGCAAATACGTCCCAAAGAAGCGGTGAATTAAAGTTCACCCAAAGTGACCCGTAAGTGTTTGGCAACGGAAGGGCCCAGATCGCACCTAACCAGGGCCTGCCCATGTGCAGGATGGGAAATTGCAATGCACATATTACTGCAAAAATCGTCATTGCCTCTGCGGCCCTATTAATGGACATTCTCCACCGCTGCCTGAACAGCATTAAAATAGCTGATATCAAAGTTCCCGCATGACCGATACCCACCCACCATACAAAGTTGGTAATATCCCAAGCCCAACCGATAGTCTTGTTTAAGCCCCAGCTTCCAATACCTTCCCACACCAGAGTGAAAACAGCGTATGCGCCACAAGCCAGTAGGGACAGGGAAACTGCCATTGCCATATACCACGACCTCACGGGCTTTTGCTCAACCCTGCCACAAATATCCTCAGTTACGTCATGTACGGTTTTTGCTCCAGTTACGAGAGGTTTACGGACTACTGCTTCTGTATGCATATTGATTCTAATTTATAATTAAGCATTAGCTTCTTTATTTCTGATCTTCGTGAAATACCAAACATTTGGTTTCACGGACAGCTCCTCCAATACGTGATACGCTCTTTCTTCTTTCACCTCTGGTCCATTTTCGCCGTTCTGCAATTTCAAAACCTTTGAAATTTTTGAGTCCGGATCTTTCAAGTCTCCAAAAACCATTGCTTCCGAAGGACAGGAAGAGGCACATGCCGAATCAAAATCGCTATCATGAGGCCTTCTCCCTTCTCTCTTGGCTTTCAGTTTCCCTGCTTGTATAGATTGTACGCAGAAAGAACATTTTTCCATCACTCCTCTGGATCTTACCGTCACATCGGGATTCAGTACCATTTTGCCTAAATCATTGTTCATTGCCGTATTATCGGGGAACTGATCATTGTCATGATATTTGAACCAGTTAAACCTCCTTACTTTATAAGGACAGTTATTAGCACAATACCTGGTGCCAATACATCTGTTATAAGTCATTTGATTCAGCCCTTCAGAAGAATGAGTGGTAGCGGCTACTGGACAAACCGTCTCACATGGCGCATTGTTACACTGCTGGCACATCATGGGCTGGAAAGTTACTTCTGGTTGCTCAGCGGCAATCTCCATAGCTTTCAAGTCTCCTTCCGGAGCGTCACTACTATAATATCTATCAATTCTCAACCAGGACATTTCCCTTCTGTTGAGCACTTCTTCTTTACCTACTACGGGTACGTTGTTTTCTGCCTGACAAGAAACCGCACAGGCACCGCATCCGGTACATGAGTTCAGGTCGATGATCAGCCCCCAGTGATGATTGGGGTACTCATGACCGGACCATAGGGATACATTTCCCGGCTTGGTCTTTTCACTATAAGTAGTGATCATGGGGAAATCCCTGCCAGCACTAGGGTCTTTCTGATATTTTGAAAGAATAGACTCTTGGATAACATTCTCCCTGCCCATGTAAGTATGGTGGGTTTGTGTCTGGGCTACTTTGTATTCTTCTCCGCTTAGCACAACTGATACGCCGGTTGTTACGGCCCTGTTTTGGAAGCCGGCTTTGTAGCCTATTAATGGGTAGGCATTTACGCCGACACCATTAGCTACTTTACCAGCGCTTGTTCTTCCGTACCCTACGGCCAGCCCAACAGTTCCATTGGCCTGGCCTGGCTGTACCATCGCAGGCACTTTAACTGGCTCATTATTCCCAACCTTGAGCGAAACCAATTGCGTAGTCATATCACCGAGCGTCAAACCAATTTCTTCAGCCATTTTTGGTGAAATGGTCAAGTAATTGTCCCAAACTGCCTTAGTGATCGGGTCGGGCGTTTCTTGCAACCAAGGGTTGTTCGCCTGGGAGCCGTTTCCAATGGTTGACTTTTCATACATCACCAGCTCAACACCCGGAACTGCTGATTTGATGCCTGATGCCGCAACGTTTACATCACCACTAAAAGTGCGGCCTTCTTCAGTTGCTTCCGTTTCCAGTACGCCAGCTTGAACTATTGTATCCCAATACGTTTGTTTATCGCCAGTAACATTCGCCGTCCATCTTGATTTTACAAAATCAAAATAAGACCCTGAAATACCCGACCATACCAAGAAAGATTGTCCTGCCTGGCGTGTATTGAACAAGTTAGAAATGGTAGGCTGAGAAAGGCTAAACTTGCCGGTCACCGGCTCAAAATCATTCCAAGACTCCAAGAAGTGATTGTCCGGGGCGATGGCACTGGTCAATCTAGCCGTTTCGTCCTTTCTGTCTGAAGTAGATATCGAGAATTTAGCCTTTTTCAAACCTGCGGCAATCTGTGCCCCCATGGGGTGATCATAAACAGGATTGCTATTAAAAAACAAAACCCCATCAATATTCCCTGCGTTCAGACCTTTGATCAAATTTCCCATGGCTTTGTCGTCCCCTTTCCTGGTATTGACTGTGGTTGCCATATCAATGGTTGTTCCATAACAACCTAATAAGCTGTTGATCGCATTGATCAGGGTTTGAACATTTTCGTCATTCGATCCCGAGACTACCAACGATTTAGCTTTGCTAGACCAAAGGTCATTTGCTGCTTTGGTTAATATTGCGGTATCTCCAATTTTAGGAGCGGGTACCGCAGGCACACCGGCTTTAGCTGCCAGTAGATTGTATAAGTTGGCCACATACGCACCCTGCTGTGAAGGCTTGATGGCGTTTCTATAATCTGCATTAGAGCCAGTCAACGAAAGGTTAGATTCAAAAGAATATAACCTGGACATGGTTTTCTTTTTGTCGTTTAACTTTCTGGTCTGTGCAAACTGCTTACTATGAAGTGTGTGGTTCAGCCAATTACCTAAGAAATCGGCATCAAAAGAAACAATAGTGTCGGCTTGACCGAAATCATGGGAAGGAACGGCTCTTTTACCAAAAGATTTTTCATTTGCCGCTAAAGTACCGCTGAACGAAGCCTGATCATATTGGACATGCTCAAAGCCTGCATATTTCGCTTTTAATGCATCAATGGTAGCTAGTATCGATGGGCTGAATACTGAAGAACTTACCAAAGCTATTCTTTGGGCGCCACCGAACTGCTTGGCAACTTCTTTATCCAATTCATCCCAAGTAACAGGGTTACCTCCCAATTCGGGGCCTGGTAACCTTTCTTTGTCGTAAAGGGAGAGTACTGATGCTTGTGCCTGGGAAGAAGTGCCACCACCGCTTACGGTAGATAGTTTATTGCCATCGATTTTGATCGGGCGGCCTTCCCTGGTTTTGACTACTACACTACAGTATTCATTGCCATTTACATAAGACGAGGCATAATAATTTGGAACGCCAGGATCAACATCTACAGGCTTGTTCAGGTAAGGAATAGCTTTTCTTACAGGGGTTTCACAAGCTGCCAAAGACGCTGCCACTACACCAAACCCCATCAATTTCAAGAAGTCCCTTCTGCTGGTGCCGTTTTCCTCAGACTCACCACCGATTGGCAAATACTCAGGAAACTCTTTGTCAGCATGCTTTTCGAATTCAGGGTTAAGGGTTAATTCCTCTAGCCCTTTCCAATATTGCTTTTTGGTCTCTTTCATCTGTTTATTCTAGACTTTATTAGTCCCATGCCTACCGGGGCAGGCAACCGTTTGGCTTGTTTTTATTCCCAAATATTTTTTACCCGTTTAGTAATGGCACTTAGAGCATTCCAGCCCTCCGATATCCTCTACTTTCATTGGTTCTTTGCTATGTTCGTTGTGCATTTTTACCAACTTGCTGTAATAGTCGTTTCCTTTTGCGTTTACATCTGTCTCTCTGTGACAGTTGATACACCAGCCCATGGTCAAGGGCGCATATTGAGTAACCACATCCATCTCTTCCACAGGACCATGGCAAGTCTGGCATTCGATCTGCCCAACTTGTACGTGTTGGGAGTGGTTGAAATATGCCAAGTCCGGCAGGTTATGGATCCTCACCCATTCAATTGGCTCATTTTTTTCAATGGCTGCGTATATCTTTCGTATCCCCGGGGATTCCGTTTTGATAGATGAGTGGCAGTTCATACAGATATTAGGCGAAGGAATATTCGCATTCTTGCTCTTTCTTACGCCTGTATGGCAATAGTTGCAGTCTATCTTGTAGTCACCTGCGTGAATTTTGTGGGAGAATGCGATCGGCTGATCCGGTTGGTAGCCTTGCTGTACGCCAATTGTGAAAATACCGTCAATGGCGGACTTCATAATAATTGCGGTAAAGATGAAAGCAGCCAAGCCTAGAAAAGCATTACTTTTCACCAATGCAAACACATCGAAAGTTTGATTTGCGATCTCCCGGTCTTCGTCAGGCAAGTCATCTTTCTGCGACAAATGCTTTTTAAGCGCCGTAATCGTCATTCCCAGTACGGCCAGGATTAATGCCAGCACTATCAAAAGAACGATAATCACAATGTTTACAAACTGCGACGGTTGCTCTGCCGATGCTTCGCCATCATTTGTGGCAGTAGTCTCTTCTACTGCAACTACTATTTCCTTAGCTGACTCAGCTTTAAGGTAGCCTACAATAGCCTCGATTTCTTCATCCTCGAAATCAAAGGCGGTCATTTCGGTTTTGTTGTATTCGTTGTAAAGGTTCACGGCATACTCATCCCCGCTCTTAATTACTTTCTGGGAGTTTTTAACAAATGCTTTGATCCACTCAAGGTTTCTTCTCTTATGGATATCCCTCAACGCAGGCCCAATCACCTTTTCATTCACATCGTGGCAGACCGTACAGTTGGCCTTAAACAATTTTTCCCCTGCCGAAACGGCCGCCTCATCCGTAGGGATACCATCTGCATCTTGGGCAACGGCGACATTTTGAGTGAACAAAACTGAAAAAATCAAAGGGAGGAATAGAAAGGCTTTAGTGCTTAAAAAATACACTACGGAGTTTAAACTATATTTTTTTGACATTAGTTTTAGCTTCCCTTTTTGTAAAGTCACACAAATGTAACATTGGGTTGTTGTAATTTCAAAGACATAATAATGCCTTCTACACAGCTCGGTGAAACACCCCCTGACATAGGTACGTTATCTTTCTGTATATCAATTGATTATAGTATTAAATCAAGGTTATAAGGCCCTATTTATAATTTCTATAAATAATTAATAGCCCCCCACCCCCTGCCCCGTCCATACGTTTACCATTTTGTATTAGTATAATTTCTTGTGGCATACGGGCATCCTTGGCTTTTATTATTAAAAAAAACCTACACATAATCCCTTGTATATTCAAAAGAATTGCCCAAAAGAAAACTGAAAACTACCGCCCTAAAGTTGCTGTCAGCCAATGGGCAGGCGCATATGAAGCCGTGCAAAAAGCCAAGGTATTGACCGGTGAAAACGTTCAATTGACCGGGAGGATTATATCCTACACCGCAAAAAGATCCATGACGGGGACGCAAACAGACGGGGAAGAAAACACCCCAAAGTGATCGGAAATAGCGGGCGGGAAATCAAATGCACGGCCCAGGGAACTTGCCAAGGCTATGGAAACGAGGCTAAACCCCTCCCTCGTCCACCTTGATCTTCATCAGGACGGAGAAGGCATCGTTAACGTTTTTCTGTTCGATAACTATGGAAAACTCATTGGAAGTGGAAACGAGTTCTATGACGTTAATACCATGCCAGGCTATCATTTTTAAGATATAGTAGTACAGGCCATAGGCCCTGACATTAGAGGATTTGAGCATCACGGTAGCCGAACTGAGATCCCTATTGCCTGTTACATAGTTTTCCTTTTCAAATATCCGCTTCACGCAGCCCACAATATTTTCGCTTACGATCAACGTACGCTCGTACATACCTTGCGTAAACGAACAATAGGTATCCGGCAAGCTCTGCACTTCATGAAGCAAGCGTGTCTGCTTCTCCGTCAACGTAGGCGAATTGGCATAGGTAAAAGTGGACAGCCCGGACCGCACAAAAATGTCCCCGATATGTTTGCGGAAATTCTTGGCGTTCAAATTGATCGCGTTTGCCCCCATGGCCGGGCGACGCTTGAGCGCCATCAAAACCGAAGCTTCCGTCGTGCTTTTCATCATTACCTTTGATACATAAGGCTGTAGCAACCTTGCCAATGAGGAGTAGTTGAGCAAATTGGCCGTCATGGCCTCCTCGATAAACGGCATCTTCCGTATCCCCTCTTCCACTATGTCCGATATCTTATTCATGCTGTTAAATATTTAACAATATGCAAATATTATGAATATTTACACGACTTACCCCACACGTAGAAGCGATAAAAAATACTTTTGGATCCAATGTTTAAACCTAACCCGAAAATGCCGGCCAGGACACCCTTTTATTACTACGATTTACCGTTGCTGGAAAGCACCCTGCAGTCCATGAACAAAGCGGTAAACAACCCCAATTTTAAAGTACACTATGCAATCAAGGCTAATGCAGAAGGCCGCATCCTCCAAACCATAAGGAAACATGGGCTTGGGGCAGATTGTGTAAGCGGCAATGAAATAAAAAAAGCGCTGGAAACCGGTTTTAGGCCACAGGATATTGTCTTGGCGGGAATAGGGAAATCCGACGAAGATCTGGGCCTGGCCATTTCCCATGGCATCCATAGTATCAACTGCGAGTCCATCGAGGAGCTTGAGGTCATCGATCAGATCGCCGGTAAGCACTGCGCCGTGGCCAGCATCGCGCTTAGGATCAACCCCAATGTTGATGCCCAGACCCACCACAAAATCACCACCGGGCTTAACGAGAACAAGTTTGGCATACCAATCACAGAATTAGGTGCCGCAACAGACCGGGTATTAGGGCATAAAAACCTATCGTTGAAAGGCATACATTTTCATATTGGCTCACAGATACTAAACCTCGGCCCCTTTGCCACGCTCTGCCAGCAGGCCAACCACATAACCGGAACCCTGAAAGCGCGGGGCATTGCCCTGGGGCACGTCAACGTAGGCGGCGGGCTCGGCATAAACTACCTCGACCCGGAAAGCCAGCCCATACCCGACTTTGCCGGGTATTTCCGGGTATTTGAAAAGTCCTTAAAACTGGGCGAAGGGCAAACGGCCCATTTCGAGCTTGGCCGTTCCATCGTTGGGCAGTCCGGGTCCCTGATCTCAAAAGTGCTTTACGTAAAAAAAGGCATCCGCTCAAATTTCGCCATCATCGATGCCGGCATGACCGACCTGATGCGCCCTGCCCTATACAACGCCTTTCACAAAATAGAAAACCTATCAAAGCGCAACGATCCCCAAGATTACCATGTAGTAGGCCCCGTCTGCGAAAGCACCGACACTTTTGGCAAATACAACTTGCCAAAAACATCCCGGGGGGATTATTTGAGGATCCGGTCAGCCGGGGCCTATGGCCAGGTACTCGGATCGGGCTACAACCTGCGGGACCGCGCCGCGGCTATCTACTCGGACGACACCCCACTAGGCAAATACATCCCGTACCGCCGGCACGTCCCCGAAGCACAGGAAGATTAAGGTTTGAACAAAGCATTTTGTTTAGCTTAACAATAAGAATTACATTTGGAATATTGAAGCGCCAAGGCCCCGGCCATGCGTTTTTGCAAGTATTTTTAACCAAACCCCAACCAAACCCCATTGAACCATGAAAAACGAAGTAACTAACCGCATTTCAGGCACCAGCTTATCCCTCATCGTCCTGTTGGTTGCCATGGGCATATTCAGCATGGTCCGCGTGTACAACAGCCACAATTCGATAAACGAGGTGGCCCGCATCGACATCCCGTTGATAGAGGCCATGATCAACATCGAAACGCACCAGCTCGAACAATCCATCAATTTTGAAAGGGCCGTGCGCTTTGCAGAAGAAATAGGCAAATATGACAATGCCAAAGAAAACTTCAACCTTGCCGACAGCTTGTTCAGGAAGCTCGCCCTTCTGGTCGACCAAGAGCTGCTAGAGGCAGAAAGGCACGTCAAGGCCGGGATCGACGAAGCGAGCACCGACAGCCAGCGCATCACCATGAAAGACCTGTTCAACGAACTGAAAAAAATGGAGAGGGAGCACCTCGGCTATGAGCGGGACGCCCTCGCCGTGCTAGGCCTATTGATCAAGGCGGATGTGGCCCAGGCCATCGAAAAAGTAACCAATGTGCAGGCCAAAGAAGAAAAATTCAACAAACAAGTAGAGCGCGTCCTTATCCAAACAGAACAGTACACCGAAAAAGTAGTCAAGTCCATTGAAAAACAAGAAAAGACCACCCTCCAGCTCGTCGTGCTCCTCACTTGTTTTTTCATCATGATATCCATCGTCATTTCCTTTATTGCCAACAACAAAGTCCTCCCTACCGCCCATTCAATTGGCCAAGGAGGCAAAACGGACAGCTAAGGACCGCCCCCCGCCCGGGCCAACCCCCCGAAACCTTTCCAATAGCACAAGGGAAAATCCGCAACGCACTGTCGAGGCGATCGATAGCATAAACAGTAATACGTACGACGCGCACGCAGTAGCGCATAAGTTGCGCACCATGGGACGCGTGTGTTGCGCATGCCAAGGGGCGCATAAGATGCCTTGGGCGGTAGTTATGCCGGACATTTGGGGGAAGGCGGTTGGGGGAAGGCTTGGGGAGGGTTTGGTTTTGTTTTATATTTGTGCCGTGCGTTTGGATGGCGGGCGCTTTGGCGGTTTTTATTATTTCATTATTTCATTATTTCATTATTTCATTATTTAAACATTCAAGGATTATGATGGGGGTTGTCGGGACATTTGAAGGGGGCGTAAAGAAGGGATGCCGTAACGCGGATTTGTTATTTGCCGAAAGGCCAGGCATTTGCCGGAAGGCGGTTTTTACCCTTGGTTCTTTGCTGAAAAGAACGCAGGCCTTGCCCGCCATTTTTGCCTGCCTGATCTTTGGCGCCCCTGAGGCAAAGGCACAGGACGCGCAGTACACGCTCGAGGACGATGACGTGAAGGTTTCGGACGGCGTAATAACCAAATATGAGCGGGCGGGCGATGCGCCCTCGGCCATCGTTATCCCCGCCGAATTACGCGGGGAAACCATCACCGGCATTGGGGAGGATGCCTTTCGTTTTTATACTCACAAAACCAGAAAACAAAAACTTACCTCGGTAACCCTGCCCGAAGGGATCGCGACCATTGGGGTGGGCGCCTTTTATGAGAACGGATTGAGATCGATAGACCTGTCCCTATGCACCTCCCTTGCGACCATTGGGGTGGGCGCCTTTTATGAGAACGGATTGAGATCGATAGACCTGTCCCTATGCACCTCCCTTGCGACCATTGGGGTTTGGGCCTTTTATGGTAACGAACTTACCTCGGTAACCCTGCCCGAAGGGATCACCTTCATTGATGGCAATGCTTTTGAAGAGAACCCCGTGGAAAGTATCAAACTTCCCGATGCGGCCCTTGAGGGATTTACGGACAAGTGGATGGATGGAAAGGGGGTTAGGCACGATCTGGGAAGTACGATCAATGATTTCGAAATATTCTATGTAAGGGTTTCAGAGCCCTACACGCTCACGGATGCCGACGTGACCGTGGAGGAAGGTGTGCTGACCGACTATACCTACAAGGGCGGGGCCTCGAGGCGCTCGGCCATCGTCATCCCCGCCGAATTACGCGGGGAAACCATCACCGGCATTGGGAAGGATGCCTTTGCTGATAAACAATTGACCTCAGTAGTCCTGCCCGAAGGGCTCACCAGCGTTGAGAGGTCTGCATTTAATATTAACCCCGCCCTAACAAATGTCATCCTTCCTGCCACCCCGGGCTATGTCTGGGAAGGGAATGGATCTACCTACGTGGAGATCGATAACGATAGTTTTCGTGGCCATCGTCGTAGCTATCAAAAGATTGCCAAGCGCTACACCATCGACTATTTGTTCGGTTCGAACCCCGATAACCCAGTCAGCTACACCATAGAGGAACTCCCCATCCGCTTGGCGGATCCCGTGGCAGGTACTTCCAATATTTTAGGTACTTTCGTTGGCTGGCACGAGAACGGTTTTACCAATGATCCCGTCACAGAAATACCCGCAGGTACTACCGGTGGCAAGGTCTTCTATGCAAAGTGGGTGAACAATGCCCCAACGGGCATAGCTTTAAGCGGGGAGCGCACCATCGCCGAGAACGAACCTGCCGGCACCCTCATCGGGATACTCTCCGCCACCGACCCCGATGACGGCGACACCCATAGGTACAGGCTTTCGGGAGACAATCCCGACAGTTTTAAGGTGACCGATGTTGACGGGGCCAAACAGCTGCAAAGCAACACGGGATTTGACTATGAGGCCCGATCAATTTATGCACTTACCGTGAAAGCCGAGGATACGGCAGGCAATGCCTTTTCGCAAGACTTCACCATCACGATCGAAAACGCAAACGATCCCCCCATATTGGCCCCCGAGGCCAGAATTGAGAACGCCACGATCATAAAAGAAAAGCCTTACGCCTTGGCCATACCCGCAACGAACGCCATAGACATTGACGGGGACGAACTGACCGTTACGGTGGAAGGCTTGCCCGAGGGCCTAACCTATGCGGACGGGCGGATCAGCGGCACGCCAACGCAAGCGGCAGTAGGCAAGCATACGATCACGGTAACCTATTCCGACCCATCGGGCGGTTCCGTAAGCGACGATTTCGTGCTGACCATCAGCGCCGTATTGGCCGCCGCCCCTCCCCCCGAGGATTTGATCAAAGTTTACCCAAACCCCGCCAGCGCGCGCATCACGATCGAAATGAACCATTCCGCACAGGGCTACATGCTCACGGTTACCGACGTGATCGGCCATACCGCACTAGTGATCAAGGATTTGAACGCCCTAATGACCAACAACAGCCTTACTTTCCCGGTAAGCCAGCTAAGGCCCGGCCTTTATTTCCTAAGGTTCACAGGCAAAGGCGGGGCACGGCCAACCGTGAGGAAAATCCAGATCAAAAGGGATTAGGCCCAAGGCAGACCTCTCAAAAGGTCTAAGCCCACTAATTTAAAAACCGCTTTACGGCAAATGACCGGCCACATCCCCGAAACCCTTACAGTAGCATAAAATTGTAAGGGACCTCTACCAGCACCGTCCGTCGGGGTCTTTTTACCAAAGGAACAAATAGAT
>JACSEJ010000035.1_pt1 | contig 14080 bp, 9 predicted proteins | sample 8225461 | NCBI WGS metagenome assembly JACSEJ01 (sample SAMN15704941, study PRJNA253121) | viral metagenome | isolation source: viral RNA from sea star tissue | host: Pycnopodia helianthoides | place: USA:Seattle Aquarium | collected 2013 | reverse complement strand
GGGGTGTGTTTGGTGAGGGGGGGTTAAAATATTTGACGGGGATATGGATTATCTTTTACAATATTTTACCTTCACGACCGAATACTGGGCTTATGGGTTTTTAATCATTTTGAGGGGCATTGGAACATGAAAATACTGGCTGTCGGGAGGAATTATGTGGATCATATCGAGGAACTGGGCAATGCTCGCCCGGATGAGCCTGTGGTCTTTTGCAAGCCGGAGACGGCGCTGCTGAAGAACAATGCGGCTTTTTTCTATCCGGGTTTTTCGGAGGATATACATTATGAGGTGGAAATACTGATCAGGGTCTGCAAGGCGGGCAAAAGTATCGGGGCCGGGTTCGCGCACCGCTATTATGACGAAATAGGGATCGGGGTGGACTTTACGGCACGGGATTTGCAATCGAAGGCGAAGGCGAAGGGGCTGCCCTGGGACGTGGCGAAGGGCTTTAACGGCTCGGCGCCGGTCTCGGGGTTCTTGCCCAAGTCACGGTTCGATCTTTGTAATTTGGGCTTTAGCCTGAAGAAGGACGGGGAGGAGGTGCAGCGCGGGGACACTTCTTTGATGCTTTTTGGGTTTGACGAGATCGTGTCCTATATGTCTAGGTTTTTTACCCTGAAAAAAGGGGATATTATATTTACGGGTACGCCGGGGGGCGTTGGGCCGGTGCATATCGGCAACCGGCTGGAGGCGTTTATCGAGGGGGTTAAAATGATGGATTTTGAGGTTAGATAAGGCTTTCTTTTTCTTGGTCCTTTTTGCTTTTGACGGGCGGGGCCAGGCTTTCCCGGGGGGCGGGGGCTTCATGTTCCCGGTCCGGCCCGGGGAAGAGAACTACCTGTCCGGCACGATGGGGGAGCTCCGTTCCTCGCATTTCCATACGGGCCTGGACATCAAAACGAGCGGGGTTACGGGGCTGCCGGTGCACGCGGCGGCGGATGGGTACGTGCAGCGCGCCCGGGTGTCGATCGGCGGGTATGGGAATGCGCTGTACCTGGCGCACCCTCAGCATGGTAGGGTCACCGTCTATGCGCACCTCAAGGGGTTTGACGAGGGTATTTCGAAATATGTAAGGGCATCACAGTATAATGGGGAGTCTTTTGAGGTTGACCTGTACCCGGGCAAGGATAGGTTCGTGTTCAAGAAAGGGGACGTGATCGCGCGTTCCGGCAATTCGGGTTCTTCCTCGGGGCCGCACCTGCATTTTGAGATAAGGGATCTAAAGCATAGGGCCCTTGACCCATTGGACTATGGTTTTGACGAGATCGTGGACGATGTGCCGCCGGTGCTGGCGCAAGTCGCTTTTGTGACGATGGACAAGGAGGCGAGGGTGAACGGGATGTACGGGCGTATTGAGTTTGAGGTCAAAATAGACGGGAACGGGAATGCCTATGTCGCTGAAGGGATTTCCCTTTTTGGTAACATAGGGGTGGAGGTCTATGCTTATGACAAATTGAACGGTGCGAGGAACAGGAACGGGGTTAGGTTCCAGGCGATGCTGTTCGATGGCAAGCCTGTGTTCAGCCAGAGGATCGATCGGTTGGGCTTCGGCTCCCAAAGGGATATTTTGGCGCACACGAACTATAAACGATCGGCAGAGGGGGGCAGACGGTTTAATAAACTCTATGTGGATCATGGGAACGGTCTTGGGTTTTACGGGCCGGGCCCGGGCCAACTCAGGGTCTATGACCCGATCGGGCACCGGATCGATATACGGCTGGAGGATGCTTATGGGAATATTAACCAAGTCAGCATTTCGGTAAACGGAACGGGTTTCGACAGAAGCCGGGACTTAAAACATACCTTCGGGCTGGATGCGAATGGGTTCGATATTATGGGGCATACGCTGGAGGTGGAAAGCAAGCGGCGCGATTGTCCATGCGATTTTTATGTGTCGGGCAAAAAAGTGCCTGTCGGGCTGTCGTACTATACAAATACCAGTTACCATTTTCTTTGGGATCTTAGGGACGGCCTGCCGGATTCGGCCAATGTTTGCGATCGGGCGTACCGGTTCGGTTTGGTGGCCGGCATACCGTCTGGGCAAAAAACAACATGGAAAGGGGATGGGGCCGGTATTTCCTTTCCGAAGTTTTCATTGTTCGATACCGTTTATTTGCAATACCAAAAGATAAAGGCCGCCGATGGCCCGGAAATCTTTGCGTTCAACAACCCTTCCACTCCATTGAGGCAGTTTGTGACCGTGCGCATCAAACCGGAGGGGGTATATGACCCGGTTAAGTCAGGGGCCTATGCGGTAGGCAAGAAGGGCGGCCTAAGTTTTGCAGGGGGGAAATGGGAAGGGGGGGAACTGGTTTTTAGAACCCGGGACATGGCGCCCTATACGGTTGCCACAGATTCGATACCCCCTACCGTTACAAAGAAAACATCAAGAAAAGGGCGGCTTATGTTCAAGATCGAGGATGCCATGTCTGGGATTCGTTCCGTGCGGGCCACCCTCGACGGGGAATGGCTGCTTATGGTTTTTGATGCAAAAAGCGGCTTTCTTTGGAGCGATGATCAGGTGGAAATATCTGGTGGTTTTTCCCTTTCGGTAAAAGACCATGCGAACAATATCACACGGTTTGAGGCCACTTATTGACGATCCCGGCATCATCTCCCGATACACGGGGCCTGCGTATCACTGATTGAATTTCAGGCGTATTTTGATATGCGTATATTTGGGCTTAATTTCATTTAAAAATTATTAAACAATGAAACAAAAAATCGAATTAGCCATGGCGGCGTTGTTGTTTGCCGGTACCGTATTGGCCCAGAAGCCGGCAGCAAGTTTTCCTTTTGAACAGTATGGCGCCCATTCGTTCATTAAGGTGAAAATCAATAATTCAAAAGAACTTGATTTTATTTTTGATACGGGGGACGGGCTGACCGTGCTGAACATCGAGAGGGCAAAAGAATTAGGCATGTCTTCCGGGACCGAGGCCATCACTGCGAGCGCGGAAGGGACGATTAGCGGAAAACTGGTAAAGCATAACGAGCTCTCCGTGGGCGGCGCGCCTATTCACAACGTAAAGGTTTACGAAACTTCCCTGGCCCATCTTGAAATAAGCATCGGCAAAGGTATTGATGGGATTATCGGGTACGACATCCTTAAAAACTACGTGGTGTCGATGAACTATGACAAGGGGAAAATCGAATTGTACGCACCTTCAGGTTATCAGTATAAGGGGAAAGGCAAAGCGTTAAGCATAAATTTGACTTCTTTTATCCCCCATATTCCCGGTCAGGTTACCTTGAACAATGGTGAGCGGGTAAAGGGCGAATTTTTCGTGGATACAGGTGCGAAAGCTACTGTTGATTTCAACACGCCTTTTGTGGAGGCTAATGGGTTGGCTTCAAAAATTGGGGATAGTTATACTTACTTGGTAGCTGATCTGGGCCCGGCCGAATATGAACATCACAGGGGAAAGGTAAAGTCTTTTGCTTTTGAGGGGTTTTCTTTTAAAGATATGCCCGTAGGCCTTAGCCATGCTAGGCATGGTATCCAAAACCACAAGAAGGTATCTGGTATTATCGGGAGCGGGCTGTTGTGCAGGTTCAATATTGTGTACAACTACCATGAAAAGAAAATGTACTGGGAAATAGCCAAATCTTACGGCGAACGGTTTACCGTAGATGCTTCTGGTATTGAATTACGATTGAGCAAGGATAAATCAAAGGTCCTTGCGCACAGGGTGTTTGACAATAGCCCGGTGGCCGAAGCAGGTATTCTTGCAGGTTCCGAGATTGAAATGGTAGATGGGAAAATGGCGATAAAAATTGGCTTGGCCAAATTGAGGGAAATATTTGCCCGGGACGGGGAAACGGTTACGCTCACGGTAGGAGGGGAAAAAATACAACTGAAGCTAAAATCGATGCTGTAACCGTTATTGGCTTACGGAATCAATGGCTTGCAATATTTTATCGCAAGCCATTTTTATTTCTTCCTCAGTAATAGTTAAGGGCGGTGCAATCCGCATGGAGCTGTCACAAAATAAAAACCAATCTGACAGTATCCCGTCTGCAAGTAGCCGGCGTATAATTTTGTCCAGTAATTCAAAAGACCCAAACCCTACGGCCATCATCAGCCCTTTGCTCCTGACATGTTTGATTTGTTTATGTTTTAGCAAGGAAAGGAAGAGTTTTTCTTTTCCCTCAACATCTGCTATTAGGTTTTCGCTTTGCAGTACTTTCAAGGTAGCCAATGCGGCGGCGGCGCTCACCGGATGCCCCCCAAACGTAGTAATGTGGCCCAATATGGGGTCGTGCGTCAAATCGTGCATGATCGTCTTTGATGAGATAAACGCACCAATGGGCATGCCCCCTCCCATACCTTTAGCACAAATGAGAAGGTCCGGAGCCACCCCATAGTGCTCAAATGCCCAGAACTTTCCCGTACGTCCAAACCCGCACTGTATTTCGTCAAATATGAGCAAAGCCCCAACTTCTTCGCAACGGGACTTGAGCGCTTCGAAATAGGCAGCATTGGCCTGGCGAACGCCGGCCTCCCCCTGCACGGTTTCAATAATGATAGCGGCCGTTTGCTTATCTATTTGAACCAAGTCTTTGGTGGAGCCAAAACGAATTTGTTGCGTGTCGGGCAGGAGTGGTAAAAAGGGCCGTTTGAGGTCTTCATTGCCGGCTAACGATAGGGCGCCCGTGGTGGAGCCGTGATAGGCATTCTCACAAGAAATTATTTTGCTTCTCCCTGTATGCCGTTTGGCAAGCTTTATGGCGCCCTCTGTGGCTTCACTGCCTGAATTGACTAAGAAAACATTGTCCAGGTTATTTGGGAGCGTTTCGGCAATGGCATATGCCAGCCCTACCTGGGGGGAAGTTACAAATTCACCGTAAACCATCAAGTGTAGATACTTGTCTACCTGGCCCCTGATCGCTTCGACAACTTTTGGGTGCCGATGGCCGATGTTACTTACCCCAATTCCAGATATCAGGTCAAGATAGGCTTTATTATTATTGTCATACATGTAGAGCCCTTCGGCTCTTTCTATTTCAAGAAGCAATGGAAATCCGGATGTCTGCCCGAGGTGTTTAAAAAATAACTGCCTGTTGTTCATAAATAAAAAAGCTGTCCAAGTTTAGTATAATTCAGACAGCTCACAGATATTGTCAATGCCCTTTCAGGCGTCCTTTCTTGTGATTGCTTTCTTAGCTGACTCTACGATGCTTTCCACGCTCAAACCATACTTGTCCAGCAATTCCGTAGGCTTTCCACTTTCACCAAAAGAGTCGTCCACGCCTACAATTTCTAGTGGTCTTGGCGTATTTCTTGCAAGTAATGAGGCAATGCTTTCACCTAACCCACCGGCAATCTGATGCTCTTCTGCAGAAACTGCGCAACCGGTTTTTTCAACTGACTTCAATACTGATTGAGCGTCCAGGGGTTTAATAGTATGAATATTGATAATTTCAGCGGAAATGCTTTGTTCGGAGAGGATGGCTTCAGCTTCGATAGCTAACCACAGCATATGGCCTGTGGCGAAAATAGATACATCATATCCCTCTACAAAGTTGATGGCTTTTCCGATTTCAAATTTTTGATTGGGATCGGTGAAAACCGGCCATGCGGGCCTGCCAAACCTTAGGTAAGCCGGGCCTACATGATCCACTAGCGCTAAAGTTGCCGCCTTTGTTTGGTTGTAATCGCAAGGATTGATGACAGTCATGTTGGGCAGCATTTTCATCATTCCGATATCCTCAAGTACTTGATGCGTGGCGCCATCCTCACCTAGAGTCAAACCTGCATGAGAAGCACATATCTTCACGTTCTTTTCGGAATAAGCAATGGATTGCCTGATTTGATCATAGACCCTGCTCGTGGAAAAATTGGCAAATGTCCCTGTGAAAGGAATTTTGCCGCCGATAGTCATGCCCGCTGCAATACCCACCATGTTCGCCTCTGCGACACCTACTTGCACGAACCTATTAGGAAACTCTTTGATGAAGTCTCCCATTTTTAGTGAACCAATCAAATCAGCACATAGTGCAACAACATCCGGGTTTTTTTTACCGGCCTCTAAAAGTCCGGAACCAAACCCTGATCTGGTGTCCTTTTTTTCTGTGTATGTATATTTAATCATCGTCGGTCAAGATTTAGTAATCACCTAAAGTTTCTTGTAATTGTGCTAAGGCTTTTTTCAGCTCCTCATCGTTAGGTGCGATGCCATGCCATTTATGGGTTCCTTCCATAAAGTCGACACCGGCGCCCATTTCTGTTCTCATAAGAATCAGTATTGGCTTTCCTTTTTTAGAGAGTGATTTCGCTAATTTCAAATTGGATACTATGTCATCCATTTCATTGCCATTGGTTTCTATGACTGCCCATCCGAAGGCTTCCCATTTGGCTTTGATATCTCCCAAGTCATTCACCTCTGAGGTAGGCCCATCGATCTGCTGGCCGTTAAAATCGATCGCTGCGATTAAATTATCTACTTTTTTGCTCGATGCAAACATGGCCGCTTCCCATATCTGACCTTCCTGTAATTCCCCATCGCCCATCAAGGCAAATATGGTGGAGTTATCGTCATTTAATTTTTTTGTCAATGCCGAACCAATGGCTACGGACAGCCCTTGTCCTAATGAACCGGAGGCGATCCTCACCCCAGGTAAGTGTTCTTCAGTGGCAGGATGACCTTGCAGGCGCGTATTCAATTGGCGGAAAGTAGCCAATTCTTTGATGTCGAAATACCCACTTCTAGCCAACACGCTATACCATACAGGGGATATGTGCCCATTAGACAAAAAGAAAAAGTCCTCATTTTTAGCATCAGGATTGAAGCCATTATCGTGTTTCATGATGTGAAAATACAAAGCGACCAGAAAGTCTGCACATCCTAAAGAACCTCCCGGATGACCGGACTTTGCGCCATGAACCATGCGTACTATATCACGTCGCACTTGGCTAGCTATTGATTTTAATTTTTCTATATCTGGATATTGATCCATGTGGGAAAGAGGATTTTTGACGCAAAGTTATAATAAGTTATAATAGAATAGAGCCACATGCTAAACGATCCTAAAAGATATCTGCCATATCCTGATCTGTAATTAAAACGAACACAAAATACAGCCTAAAATGACTTTATATCGTTGATATAATCCATATTTGCTATTTTTGGCAGGGCAAGAAAAACCACATACAATATGAATTTGAAAGAATTGAGGAAGTTATTGATCGTTGGGTTCTTGGGTTTACTTGCATTTTCGTCGCAAGCGATTGTGCTGAAAGACTCCGTTGTCGTTTTACAACCTGTCAAGAAGCATGCCAGGGAAATTGGGCTGACCATGGATATATTGAGCAGGTATCATTATCTCAAGATTAATATAAACGATTCTCTTTCTTCCGTTATTTTTGAAAATTATTTGTCATTGCTAGACGATAATAAGGTTTACTTCACGAGGACAGATGTAGACTATTTCGCTAAGTATAAATATCAGTTGGATGATGATCTGAAAGATCGTAACGTAGATGTAGCTTTTCAGATTTTTAGGATATTCCGAGAACGTGCCAACGCTCGACTGGAATATATTCAGACCGTGATTGACCGTGGATTTGATTTTGGTACGGATGAATCTTTGGGGATATCTGATGACGATTTGCCATGGGGCATAAATGATACGGAAATCAATGAAAGATGGAGAAAAAGTATTAAAGGCCAGGCCTTGAGTTTGAAGCTCTCGGGAAAAGACGAGAACAGTGTTAAAGAAATTCTAACCAAAAGGTATCAACTGTTCAAAAAAGGAATCAATCAGTATAATTCTGATGATGTGTTTCAATTTTTTATGAATGCGGTAGCCTCCTTGTATGATCCGCATACTAATTATTTTTCGCCCGTTTCTTCTGAGAATTTTAATATCAATATGAACCTTTCGCTGGAAGGAATTGGTGCACGGTTGATGCAGAGTATGGATTATACGGTTATCGATGAAGTGATTGCCGGAGGCCCGGCGTACAAAAGCAAACAACTGCAAAAGGATGACAAAATCATAGCCGTAGCCCAGGGCGAAGAGGAATATGTGGATGTCATTGGCTGGAGAATTCAGGATGTAGTTCAATTGATCCGGGGCCCAAAAGGAAGTACTGTTAAGTTGCGGTACTTGAAAAGCGAAAATAGGGATATGGTGAATGAGGTAAGTCTTGTCCGGGAAAAAATCAACCTTGAGGATGAGTCGGCGAAGGCTGAAAGAATCCCCATATCCAAAGGTAACAAAGTGTATAATCTGGGTGTTATCACATTGCCTAGTTTTTACATGAATTTTGAGGATGCCAGAAATGGGGTAGAGGATTACAAAAGTGCCTCACGAGATGTGCAGAAATTGATTGCCGGGTTAGAAGAAAAAGGTGTAGATGGCATCATGATCGATTTGAGGTACAACGGCGGAGGATCTTTGCCCGAGGCTATCAATTTGACTGGTTTGTTTATTGATCAGGGGCCAGTGGTACAGGTAAAACAGAGTAATGGCGAAATAGATGTGAAAAAAAACAAGAACCCGGGCGTTGTTTATGAGGGGCCGCTAGCTGTTTTGGTAAACAGGTTCTCGGCATCAGCTTCTGAAATATTCAGTGCCGCAATTCAGGATTATCACCGCGGTGTGATCATAGGAGAGACCACCTTTGGCAAAGGAACAGTCCAGCAAATGATAGGCTTCAGTAGGTATTATCCCGATTATCCGGAAAAGATGGGTAACCTGAAATTTACCCTTTCAAAGTATTATAGAGTGTCCGGCAGTAGCACACAAAACATCGGGGTAACACCTGATGTTATGTTTCCATCCGCATTTGATCCGTCCGGTTTTGGGGAGAGTTTAAGGCCAAACTCGTTGAAGTGGGATCAGATTATATCTTCTTACTACGCACCTACTAATACCATCTCTCAAGAAATCATTGAGAATCTCAATTCGCTGTACCAAGAAGATTTGAAGACGGATGTAGATTTAAAAAACCTTCAAAAAGATATTGCTAAAATGAAGCAAAATCAGAAAAGGAATGAAATTTCGCTGAATTTTGAAGAAAGAAAATATGAGCAGGAGGAAAATAAAAAGGAAACCGACCTGCAAAAGAAAATTTCAGAGTCTGCCGGTAAGATATACCAAGACTATACCACCTCTGAAGAAGACCAAAAGAAGCTTCGTAAGGACCCTTATTTAAAAGAGGGACTAAGGCTGTTGGCCGATCTAGTAAAAGCCTATTAATCTCATCATGGGTACAACACAACTGTCCACGCAACGAGAGGTTTTGTGCTTCATTTTGGAAAAACCAATTTGGCTTGAGATGAATAGAATTTTATTTTCCTTTCTTGTTTTTTGTGGTTTACTGGGTACGGTGTTTTTTTGCACAGTGCGAAACCGTTTGCAATAGCTTGCGCAAGATTGAAAATACCGTATCCAAACCCTATTTTCAGTATTGAAAAAAATGCGTTCTTTTATCTGGGTACGTTGGGGCATTAAAATCAATTCACGCAGTGTGAATGAAACTTTTGGCCTATATGGCAGGTTTGACCGTAGTTTTTTGCACTTGATGTGGGTTGATTTTTAATAAACTGTTCTTCGAATTACCACGCTTTTCCTGATTAATTTCATTTATTTGCCATGTTAGAATTTAATCAATTTCGATCGTGGCAGTTACCTATCAAAACATACTTAGTAACCTTAAGAGTGATCAATATGCCCCTGTTTATTTCCTCCAGGGCGAAGAGTCTTTTTTTATTGATGAGGTGATTAAGCATATCGAGAAGCATGCTATGGATGAGAGCCTTCGAAACTTTAACCAAGTAGTTCTTTATGGAAAAGACGCTGATATTCCTACCTTGTTGAATCACGCCAAGAGCTTTCCTATGATGGCCGAACGCAAAGTTGTGATTGTAAAGGAAGCACAGGAAATAGCAGGGTTTGGTAAAGGGGACAATGAAAAAATGCTGATCGATTACCTGGAAAACCCTCAACCTTCTACTGTCTTAGTATTTGGGTATAAATACAAAACGCTGGACAAGCGTAAAAAGCTGGCCAAAACGATTGATCAAAAGGCAGTTTTGATGACGGCCAGCAAATTCTACGACAATCAGGTTCCGGCCTGGACAGAGTCATTTGTGAACTCAAGAAACAAAACGATTGATCAAAAGGCATTACAACTGATTGTTGAAAATATTGGGAATAACCTGACAAGAATTGCCAATGAGGTGGACAAGATGATGATCAATATTGGGGACGATCCCAAAATCACCGCCGAACATGTCTATAAAAACATTGGTATTAGCAAAGAATATAACGTATTTGAATTGCAGAAGGCTTTTTCCTTTAAAAATGTAATGAAGGCCAATGAAATTATAGCTTACTTCAAGTCAGACCCGAAGTCAAATCCGCTTATACCAATTATCGCTAATCTCTTTTCTTTTTTTAATAAGCTGCTACTCGTCCATCATGCCAAGGATAAGTCAGACAAACATTTGGCATCTTTATTGGGAGTACATCCGTTTTTTGTGAAGGAGTACCTTATGGCCGCTAAAAACTATCCATTGGGGAAAGTAGTTGCCAATGTAAGGCATATTAAAATTGCGGATATGAAATCAAAAGGTATTGAGTACCCCACCCGGCCGGAGGGGGAAATCTTAAAGGAATTGGTTTTTAATCTAATCCATTAATTTTGCGCATTATTTTTAATAGCTCCAATGGCCCGTCGTTATAGCTTCATCTATCCGTTAAAAAGAATTAAAATCATCCGCCTTGAATTTAATTAAACCCCAATACAGTTATAGCTATCTGATTCTTGTTTTTATATTCATTTTCTTTTTTGGGATCCATACCGAAGCACAGCAAATAATGGATATCCAAACGAGATACAACCATGCTAAGGATCTATATCAAAAAAGAGCTTTTAAAGCAGCCATATCTGCATTCTCTAAATCCCTTGAACTACCATATTTAGCCGAATCAAACTATTTCCTAGCCTCTAGCGCAATTAGGTCCGGGCATTCTGACGGAGAGAAACTTATGCGGGCGTTTGTGAAAAACTATCCTTATCACGTGTATGTACAAAGTGCTTATCTGGATATTGCGAATTATTATTTTGATCGGGAACGGTATAAGAAGGCCCTGGAGAACTACAACAAGTCAGGGGCTTACCTGACTTCCGTGCTATTGTTTAGAAAAGGGTATTGTGAGTTTAATCTGGATCAAAATGACAAGGCATTGGCTACGTTCAAAAAGTTGGATGGTAGTTTTTCCCCTTATCAAAATGATGCCGCATATTTCCGAGGTTACATTCACCATAGTAAAGGCGATTATGAGACATCTTATACTTTTCTTGCCGAGGCTTTTGAATCGGAAAAATACGGGAAACCGGCCATGGGGCTTTATGCAAGTACCCTCTATCAAAAAGGTAAATATCAGGAGCTGATCAATCTTATAGAAGCAGGGATGATGCCTGTGGATAATGGTGCGGTACTGAATTTTCTTGCTGCCTCACAGTACTCGTTGGGGAAATACGGTTCGGCCGCATCCAATTACAAAGAACTTCTAGACTCCTATCCAAAGCATAGAAATGAGGGAAATTACTTTCGGGCAGGGTTTAGCAGCTTTAAAATCGAAAATCGAAATGACGCTATCGAATATTTGAAAATATCTGCAGTGGCTGATGACAGTGTAGGCGCCTATGCCTCTTACTACTTAGGTGTGATTTATTCGGAAAAGAAGAACTTGCCCTTTGCTATTACTTCTTTTGGAAATACTGCCAAATATTCTACAGTCTTAAAAGAAGATGCACTTTATCATCAGGTCAAGTTTATGATGGAAGTGCCCAATTATCAAGGGGCAATTGAAGTACTGAACGTATATAACATGGAATACAAAAACGGAAAGTTTAATGCTCAGGCAAATGAGATGCTAAGTACCGCCTACGCACAAACGAATAATTACGATTTAGCCATAAAATACATTGAAGCCCTCGAGCGTTTGACGCCACAGATCAAACAAACCTATCAGCGAGTGTCATTTTTGAAGGGAGTGTCATTTTTCAATGACAAAAGATTTAGTTTGGCCACGGAAGTATTTCAGAAGTCGCTCATTTATGACGAAGACCCAAGTATCACACAGCAGGCTTACTATTGGATAGGGGAAGCACTATCGTTTTTGGACAATCAGGACGAGGCCCTGTTTTATTACAAAAGTATCGGCCGGTCTCCGAGTGCAGAAGTTTATTTGAAAGCGGTTTATGGAAAAGCCTATGGGTATTACAATCTTAAAGATTACGCCAGTGCCGCAGCCCTTTTTGGTCAGTTTGAGTCTGAATATAGCAGTGGTGTCCATAAGAAGTATCTGGCAGACGCTTTGCTCAGGATGGGTGATTGTCAGTTTGCCCTCAAACAATACCAGTTAGGCATTGACTATTATGGAAAGGCCGACGAAGCCGGCAACAAAAACAAAGATCATATTTATTTCCAGATCGGTTTGCTCAATAGGTACTTGGATAATGATGCTCAAGCTAAGAAGTACTTTACTAAACTGATCGATGAAATACCAGAATCCACAAGGGCAGATCACGCCTACTTTCAAATGGCTCAAATTGACTTTGAAAAAGCAAATTCAAAGAAGGCCATTGAAGCCTATGGTAGATTTATGATCAAATACCCAACAAGTAGTTTTGTGCCTTTCGCACTGTTGAACCAGGCGATTGCATACGATAATGAAGGACAGTTTGAATTAAGTGTTTCCAACTACAAAGAGATACTGAACAGGTTTCCAAGGCATCAAACAGCAAATAGTGCATTATTAGGCTTGCAAGATAAAAATGCAAATCGTCAATTTGAGGGGTTTGACAAATATTTGCAAAAATATAAACAGGCCAATCCGGACAGTGAGGCATTGGAAAATATAGAATTTGAAACAGCCAAGGCTAACTATTATAACCAGAAGTATGAATTGGCTATCAAAGGGTTTGAGAGTTTTAACCGTGCATACCCAAAGAGTTCTTTGATATTAGGGTCATTATATTTCATTGGCGAAGCATACTACCGAAGGGATCAACTGAGCAAGTCATTGGACTATTTCTTGAAACTCAAAGACTTCCGCGATTTTTATAAATACCCAAAAGTACTCTATAGAATTGCATCTATCCAAAACCTAAGGGGCGACTTGTCCCAGAGCAATGACTTCTACCATCAACTCAGTAAGGTTTCATTGTCTTCCCGTGACGTGATCAATGTGAATAACGGGCTTATGGAAAATCATTTTGCGAGCGGTATTTATGATTCGGCTATTTATTATGGCAATGCGCTTCTGGACAATCCGCAGGCAGGAGTATTGGTAAGTGCCAATGCCAATCTCATTATTGGAAAGTCTGAACACGCACTTAATAATTTTGATGAGGCGTTGCAGAACCTATTGCCCCTGGTTAGTAACGCACCTGATGAGAGAGGGGCAGAGGCTTATTATCATATTAGTAAAATTTATTATGATCAGGCGAAGTACGATCGCGCATTAGAGAGCTTGTTTATTCTGACCAATGATTTCCAGAATTACGAAAAATGGTTAGGTAAGGCCTATTTGTTGATGGCGGATATTTATATCGAGACCAACGAACTGTTTCAGGCCAAGGCCACGCTCAATTCACTCATTGAACATTCCGCCCTAATTGAAATAAAGAACAGGGCAGAAATGAAACTTGGGCAGATAGAAGGCTCTATTGACTCAAACGAATAAGGGAAAGGAAATGAAGATACAAACCCAACATATTATTGTCACTTGTGCTATCTCACTTTCTATTCAGATGGCATACGCCCAGGAAGGCTATACAGAAGATGGCGAAGTTCGGGATGCTGAGATAGTAATAGAAAAAGAGCGAAAAATAAAGTTAAGCAAAGAATATAAGGTTTACGAGCTTATCAAATGGAAGCCTGAGAGAACTTTAGTACCCTCAAGCCCTAGTGAGTTTAAGTGGTACATTTATGACGCAGCCAACGAGCCTATGACGTTTGAACCTGCTACGGTGCCTGTGCCGCGAGCAGATAAAAGTTACCGGCATTATGCAAAGGCTGGGTTTGGCAATTATAACTCCCCCAAACACACCCAACAC
>JACSEJ010000034.1_pt1 | contig 14676 bp, 15 predicted proteins | sample 8225461 | NCBI WGS metagenome assembly JACSEJ01 (sample SAMN15704941, study PRJNA253121) | viral metagenome | isolation source: viral RNA from sea star tissue | host: Pycnopodia helianthoides | place: USA:Seattle Aquarium | collected 2013 | reverse complement strand
ACCTTAGACAGCTCAATTAATGAGGAAGGCTTACGAGCAACCTCACGTGGCATTAAGTCAGTTGAGCAAATTAAGCGTGAAGTTATGGAAGAAGCTGGCAAGCTAGGAGAAGTCACAGGACAAGTATCAAGTGGCATAGCTACGGCTGCTGCTGTTACTGGCTCGGCTACTGCTGGGTTTGTTGCTAGTAAAGCTGCTCGATTAATGAAGGCTGCAAAGCCTAACTCAATGGGTGCTAGTGCTATCAAGAATCTTTCTACTGCTGCTAAGGCAACTCCATTAGCTCTTGCAGCTAGTGTGGCTCCTATGGCTGTTCGTCATATAGCAGATATTAAAGATGATGGTAGTGTAGGCGACAGCCTAATGGATGTAGCTGAATTTGCTGGATATGGTGCTGCTGTAGGTTCGGTAGTTCCTGGAGTTGGCACAGCTATAGGTGCTGGTGTTGGTGCATTAGTTGGCGTTGCTAATGAAGCTTGGGATTACTTCTCAGCGGATGATGCTATGCCTAGTGCAGATATAGGCAAGATGCCAATGCAAGGTAAAGATGCCACTAAGCCTACTGGAACTAATGTTAATGTAGAAGTAACTAATGAGATATCTCCTGACTTAGTAAGAACAACTACTAATGTTAATGGCGACTTAAACATTGATGAAGAGTCTGGAATAGGCACAGGAGGATAACATGGCTATACCTATAAAGAAGTTTGGTCAATATGTATTGTTACAAGTACATGGCGAAGGAGGCGAACTAGTTTTTGAAACTGATAGCCTCAAGATAGACTTTGATATACGTAACATACAAGGCTGGAGTAGAGGCAAGATAGACTTAACTAACTTGTCTCCTGACACTATACGGAAGATTAGCGATGCTGATAATGATAACTATGTAACTGTTAAGACTGCTTTGCATGACTCAGAGTTACGTACAGTTGCTGACCGAATGTATGTCAGTAATGCCTTAGAAGAGGTCAAAGTTCCTGAAAGTATATTCAGTATCTACTGCTATTCAAAAGTACGTAAAGACTACTTAGAGAAGCAGATAGATGAAAAGGTTATGGCTCCTTCTTTAAGGAATACTATTAATACGGTGGTGAATGCTTCTGGGTTTGATGGTAAGATTGAGTACAAACACTTCCCTCCAGAGGTACTAGACCATATACCAGCTAAAGACCATACAAGACAGCAAGGCTCTTTGATTAGTATCCTACAAGTCTTAGGTACGCAGTATAGGTTTAATGTATACACCGAAGGAGTTAAGCTTATCATAATGTATAAGCCTGAACATGCCAATGTACAAGACACTGATTTATACACTGGCACAGGTGACGTTAAGCTGTCTACTACCAACATGAGGTCTAATCCAAAGATTGGACCAGCTACACTTAGTGTAGTATCAAACTTAGACCCATTAATCAAGCCAGCTTCGGTACTTGATATCTCTGAGTTATTAACGCTCGGTACTGATACTAGTGAAGAAACCTTACAAGTTGCTGAGAAGTACTTGAAAGAAAAGGTTTCAGGATTTAGTAAGTATCAAGCACTTTCTGTTCAACATAAAGGTTCTAATTGGACTGGAGACTGGTTTACGCAAGTAGCTGCTACGTCACCAACTCCAGGAACTAATATGCCCACCACTAACTGGTGGGCTTAAAGGAGGGCAAATGTCCAAACCTGATAAAGCGCAAATCACTTATTATGTAGGTGAAGGCAAAGGTGCGAAGTCTGTATTAAGGTTTCATAGTGTCATTGCCGAAGAACATGAAGCATCCTCAGAGATAACTAAATTCCCTGTCCAAACAGGGTTTAATATTAGTAACCATGCTATTAAGAAGAATAGGGTAGTAACTATAACAGGTGCTATCTCTAATCACATGATAGTAGGTGCTGAGGAATTTCATGAGTATGGCAATAATAATGTAAGACTTATGTTTGATACACTCAAAGACTTGGTAAGACTGGCAAAACCCTGTGAAGTAGTTACTAACTACGGTAAGTACAACCCTGTCATATTTAATAGATTTAAGACCAAGCTAGTAGCTGGTAAAACTGATATGATGGAATTCACTATACGTGGAGAAGAGGCAATAGTAGGCACAACAGTTAATGGCAATAAGCCTACCCTGTTAGTATTTACTCCTTTGCCTCCTAACAAACGTAAGGCTAGGGTTACTGAGTTATCTGCTGCTGGCATAGAAGTATCTGATAATGATATACTATCAGAAGCAGAGTGTGATATGAACGGAAGTTTCCAAATAGAATCTGTAGACTCTGTTGGAACTAAAAGCATAACTACATATGAGAAGATACATACAGACCCTACATCAAGCCTTACTACTCACAGAGTGCACACTACTGCAACTGAGGTAGCAAAAGCTGAGAAGGATAAATACTTAAACTGGAATCAGATTATTGAAGAAGAGAAGAAAGCTCTTGCTCTTCCTGACATAGACTTAAGTGCAGGACTGGAAACAGCCAGTGCTTGTATAAAAGACAAAGCAATAGGTCTTGGCAAGGAGCTTGCTAGTGACGAAATAGAAACTGCTATAGGGGACCTAAAGAAGTCTGTATATGGTGCTGCCTATGGAGTCTTTGGAGTGAATGGGAATCAGAGCTTAGGACAAGTTGTACTTAGCTTAGGCGTAGACTGTGTGGTTGCTGGCGCTATAGGCACTGCTAATTCCTCACTAAGCCCTGAATCATTTCAAGAGAATGATATACCAACAGCTACCCAAGTAATAAGTGGAGCTGCTGAGCTAGGAAATCGTATTACTAAAGATGTACTTAATGTAAATGCACCAACAACCTTAACTAAGATATCTTCTCCTTCCAAGGATGCTAACTTCTTTGGGAGCCTAATATGATAGACAGACAGAAATACTCGCTACTATACCCAGCAAGGATAGTTGAGTTCTTTCCTAAAGACCAAACAGCTACTGTTCAAATATGTGCAGAAACTCTATTTAGTACAGCTAGTAACTTAGCTGGGCACAAAGTAAGGAAACCTATTGAAGGAGTACCTGTACACACAGTTGGAGGAGGTGGTTGGCACATGACGCACCCTATCAAAACTGGGGATACTTGCATTATAAGTTTTAGTCAAGTAGGTTATGACCACTGGTTAGTAGAGGATAAGGACGAGGCAGGTACGCTTGCTGGCATACCAAAACCTCACTTACTAAGGCAGTTCCATGAAGATGATGGATTTGTCACAGTAGGATTCAATACGATACCTAGGGCTATAGCAAACTTTTCACCTACTGATAGTGAATGGCGTAACGCAGATGCAAAGCAAGCTATACGACTAAAAGAGGACTTGTCTATTGTTATAGATAGTACTGTGTCGTTAACTATTAATGCTCCTGAGGTTGTTGTTAACTGTGACACTGCTAAAGTAAAGGCAGACACTTCTGTAACCCTAGAAACACCTGATACTTTTATAACGGGAAACCTAGATGTAAAAGGTGTAACTACTACTAAAAATGTAAATACAGTAGGTACGATAACTGCCACAGTAGATGTAATAGCAGCTACTAAGAGCTTAGTAAATCATAAGCATATTCCTTCTGCACCACTAACATCACCACCAGTATAGGATAAACTATGTCACAACAAATAGCACTTGACCCTACTACTCACGACTTAGTAAAGTTGTCGGGTGGTGGTATAGGAAGAGTAAGTAAAGGACAATACACAGTACAGCTTGTAAAGTGTAAACTTCTAACCCTACTAGGCGAGTGGAAACTAGACCCTAGCAAGGGTTGGATTAACTTTGCTGATTTTAAACGTAACCCAGACTTGTTCGATATTGAACTGCGAGCAAGGAAGGTCATACTAAGCTGTAAAGGTGTTCAAAAAATTGACTCTATTAACCTAGAGCTAAAAAATAGAACTCTTTATGTAACCTTCAAAGCTACCTCAATATATGGTGGAATTGAATCAACACTACCTTGGAGGCTGTAATGGCAGGATTAACAAGAGAAGGATTTACTCCCGATACTTACACGAATATATTAACTCGAATCAAGTCAAGGCTAGAGACTTTTAGTCCTGGAATTGACTTGAGTGCAGAAGCACCTGATGGCCACTTAGCAGAAATATTCTCTTTTGAATTATCTCAGTTATGGGCAGAGCTTGGGTTAGTATACAATAGCTACAATCCAAACATATCTGTAGGTGCTGGGCTAAGAAACATAGGCATGCTGACAGGACTAGCCTATGGCGCAGCAACCCGTTCACAAACACTAGTCTCCCTAATTGGAACCTCTGGAACTTCTATACCAAAAGGTTCTTTAGTAGCTGATGCAAAGGGTAATAATTTTAAGACATCGTTTGATGCAATTATACCAGCAAATGTACAAGTTATATCTGTTGTATCTGGCCCTGTGAATGTAGATATAGGTGCGATAACTACTATAGTTAGTCCTATATCTGGATGGACTAGTGTCACTAACACAACAGCAGGAAGAATGGGAAGCCCTGCACAAACTGAAACCCAGTACCGTAACTTGCGAAATAAAACTGTAATGCGTAATTTTGTAGGGGTTGTGGATGTTATCAAAGGCAGACTACTAGAGGTTTTAAAAATAGAACAAGTAGTAGTAATAAATAACGACCAGCCTATAGCCCACCCAGACGGAACGCCAGCTAATACAATACACGTTACTGTTGGAGAAGTTCCTGCTCATGTTACTGACGAGCAAATAGCTAGAGTTATTCTTAGTACTAAAGGTCTTGGATGTCCTACTCATGGAACCACATCGGTAACTCTAAAAGATGACCAAGGCAACCCCAAAACAGTTAAGTTCAGTAAGGCTGTTGCTAAGGACATATTCATGAAGATAGAAGTACTGTTCCTTAGTAAAGAGTATGCTGGTGCAGAAGAAGCTATTATTAGTAAGCTAGTCACCCATATAAACAGCTTAGACACTGACGAAGATGTTGTGTGGTCAAGACTGTTCGGCCTAATAACTCCTTATGCCAAAGCACAGGTGAACATGTTAGAGATAAGCAGTGACGGAATTAACTACGTATCTTCTAATATCGCTATAGGGGCTAACGAATTTGCTGCTACAACTAAAGGTAACATAGCTGTAACGGTGGCAAACTAATGAATATACAACTCAACAGTGGTCCGTTAGCTAACTTAGAATCTGAAAGTAACTTAACTGTACCTACAAGCAAAGGTAGGCAGATTATGGAGGAACTGCTACTAAATCAATACTCTAGTAGTGATAACCTTAAAGAGTACTACATGTGCTTTATTGCTGAGCTTGATATATTGTTTGAGCAAGTCCATAAAGTATATTTCGGAAGATTCTTGGAAAATGCTGAGGGGGCTCAACTAGATGTGATAGGTATTATCTTGCAGCAATCGAGGTCTGTGATACTTCCTACCTTTTGGTTTGGATTCCAAGGTGCTATTAATGCAGAAGGTATGGCTGACGAAACAACTCCTTCAATTGGAGGTACTTTTAAGGATGAAAATCTAGGAGTAGGTAAGATTACTCCTCTAGATGATAGGATGTATAAAAGAATGCTGACAGCAAAAGCTGCGGTACTTAATAGAGATACTATCGACATATCATTAGCGTACTATGTAATAGCTATTATTTTAGGGAGGGTACCTAGTGTATTTGAACTAAGAGATAGCGAAAGTGGCATAGCTCCTATAGGCAAAGGCCGTATAGACTTGAAAGTGCTAGGAAGTGCAGTAACAGAACAAGAAGTTAAGATGGTGCTTTATATGGCCAAGTATTTCATACCAGTAGGTATGACTTTCACAATAACTAAGGTGTAAATATGACAACAACCCAAAACTTGTCCTTGGTGTGGGCAGAAGGTGGGGGCAAAACTGACCCTACAGATATCAAATACACAGAAGGCTGGGTAGCAGAAATACCTACTTACCAGAATTTTAACTTTGTACTAAACGCTATAGATGCAAATATCCTAGCTTATGCAGAAAAGGATGCATACCCTTGGCAGGACGATATAGCTTACCAAAGTGGGGCAAAAGTAATAGATGAAAATAAGACATACCATTGTATTAGAGCACATAATGCCTCTAAAACTACACCACAAAAACCTTCGCTAGACACTACTAACTCTTACTGGACTTATGGTGCAGTATTTAGTTCTCAAGATAGTGCCTATGATAGCTTGAAACCTAAAGAAGGAGTTAAGATTGACAGGGTAAGTGCCAGAGCTACTACTAACTTATGGGAAAGTAATGACTTAACTATATTTAATAAGAGTGCTATCATAGCCCTTAATGTGGAAGGAACTACTTACGACAACTTAGTATTCGGAAATGTGCAAGGTAAGCTTGTTGTAAAGAATGTAGCCAACAAACTTGACCCAGATAGTGTTAACCTAAATACTTCTTGGGAGATATACCATGCTGGTAACAAACCAACGCAAGCTGATGTGGATGGTACTATTCCAGATGCACCAGCTAATGGAAAGACATACGGAAGAAATAACAATAACTGGACAGAGGTCGGAGGGAGTTATGTAAAGGGTAGACCTACTAACTATACATTGTCGTCTTTTGAAGATGTGGTTATGGATAACTCAACAGCTATGGCAGAGGTAAACTTGCCAGCAACCCCTACTGATGGAGTGTGGGTATCTGTAGGAGGTAAGGTAGCTTACTCTACTAATCCTGTGTACGTAAGAGGCGGAAGCAACAACATAATGATAGCCGATGATAAAAGTTGTGAGCTAGATGAAGACTATGCTGTATACATATTCTGGTGGAGTAATAGTGAAAATATGTGGAAAATCAGAAAATCAGAAACAGAAGGAAAAGCGTAATGAGTAAAGCAAGCGACTTCTTTGTAAAGGCAGAAGAAGTAGTGTCTTTAGGAGGCACTTTAATGATGAATCGGAACTCTAGAAAGGTAACTTTGGGTGGAAATGAGTTCTTAAAGTCAGGCTTTGTTGAGACTGACTTAACAGGAATAGATACTGACCTTATAAAAAATGGGGCAGTTAGTGAGAAAATGGAAGCCTTCAATGTATATGATATTATGGCAGTAGGAGCTGCTGGGAGAATAGGAGTTCCTGCTAGCAATAGTTTTACGTACTCAGATGATAGAGGTAAGACCTCACATACTGTCACACACAACCTTGCTATGGCTGGAGGAGATATAGTAGCTAATGCAAGAGGAGAGTGGATACACTACTACGATTATTCTACTACTATAGCTTACAGTAGAGATAATGGACTAACTTGGGCTAAGACTACCTACAAGACAATGGGAAGTTCACCTAATACCAAAATTTCTGTAGATAGGTCAACAGGCACTTTCTATGCAGCCTCAAAAGAAGCAGGAGGTAGAATACTTAAGAGTACTAACGGAGGAGAGACTTGGACAGTGTTAGTTTCACCTGCATCTAACGATGAGACATGGGTACACGCTATGGACGGAGTTGTCTGGTACAACACTGATACTACTAAGAATCTAAATGTTAGCTGGGATGAAGGTGCCACTTGGATATATATAGCTATATCAAGAGATAGCTATGAATCATTTCTAGGTGCTGGTGTAATAGATAAAATATTCTACAATTGGTCATCATCTAGTGGAGGAGGACAGATAAGAGAAGGAATAATAGTAAGCAAGCTAAATAGTAAAGGAGAGTCAACTACTTATTCTGTAACTGGAAGTGGGGCAGTAGTAGCTACTTCTAAAGCAATAACTGGCATTACAAAAGCAGTACAGCCATGTATGGTGGATGGTATATTGTACTTTCCGACATTTAAGACAGCCACTGGAGACGACTTCTCCCCAGTAATGATACCTTATGAAATAGGATATAGTAGACCTTTGGTGAACCTATATGGAGATAATAATGGGTTATACTACAAAGGAAGCCGTTTCTTAAAACATGCAGGTTCTGGGATAAGCTACACAGAAGGTGAAGCTTCTCAATATGTAAGGATAAAATAATGAGTAACTCTATAGTAGAAGTAAAACAATACTTAGATATGAATACTCCTATAACTAATATAACTGTAGGCGCTATGCAGTCTAGGTTTAGTGTCATGGAAGAGGTAACTATAAAGACAGGGAAAGATGAAATAGCCAAGGTGTTTGTTTCTCGTCTAGGCAATTCTAAATATGCTAACCTGCTTGATGAAGAATTACAATACGGAGTAGGCTACATAGTAAACTACCTAGAAGGTATAGGTAAACTACACAACAATGTAACCTCTAAGATAAGACTAGAGCAACTATTTAAAGATGGTACACGTAAAGAAGCCTACACAGGTAAATTATAGCTCTTAACATAATAAAACTCACTTAAAGCTAGAAATAGCCTTGAGTGGGCTTTTTAAAGCACTTTCCCGATTAGCTATACATTGGCTTATCTGTTACGAGAAAGTGCTTTAAAGAGTCAATTCCTTTCGTTTTTGGGGCTTTTGCGCCTCTTTAACTGCGCAGAACTAGTGCTATCCAGTACAATATAATATTAAATACGCCCTCAAATGCGCTATTTTAAGCCCTATTTAGCGGCAATATATTGGCTTAGGATATCCAGAATAACCTCTGTATTTGGCTGTTTAACGCCTTAAATCTCATTATATTTACCTAATTATATAGTGTTGATACTACGGTCTACCTAGTACATGAGCTTCTACCTTGCCTCTAAATAATCACTACCTTGCCTCTACATTAGCGGTAACTATAAAATATTATTTAGGAAGCTAGCTAGTTATTAATAGTATGTAGGAGGCTTAGTAAGTTGGTGTTGGGATTACGGGCTAGTTAGGTTACTTGATAGTAGTAAGTAGTATTGGATAGAAATTGTAAAATATATTATATGCTGGGTCTGCTTGCGAAGCTTAGGGTGTCATGTGTATAAAGGAGTCTCTTTACTCTTTTGAATATACGTGTACTAATCTATTAATTAAACTAAGGATAACTATCATGACTAACTCAACTATCGTATCAACTAACACAACTACTAACACAACTGAGGTAAACACTATGAACACAATCAACATGCAAGACATTAACGCAAGCGCTTTAGTATCAACAATGGCTGCTGAACTGTTCCATTACAATCTATCACCAATCGTATCAATGCAAGTTGCAACATCATACGTTGATGCAGCTATTGATTACATGGATGATGAAGAACAGTTCGCAGAAGAGTTTATCGATAACTTAGGAAGAGCAACAGCAACAGTTCGTAAAGACAACAAAGTTGTTGAGTTAGAGCATAAAGATGCTGATGTAGAAGTAATAGCAAAGGCTTTAGTAGAAGCTAAGTATCTTACAGAAGAAGACACAATTGGTGAACGCTTCATCTACTTGTGCTCACTACGTCAAGAGGCATATGCTCCTACTACTGGGATGATAGAGCGTAGATTCAACTACTCTGATGTCAAGGTGGAGTCTAACCTGTTCCATGAAGCTATACACGCACTAGAGGCTACTGAGTACACAGTGGATGAACATATCCTGAATGTAGCACGTGAAGTGAACGCTGCCCTAATAGAACTTAATGGTAAGCATGAAGATGCTGAGGGGTATGTAATCAGTGGTTGTGAGAAGATGGATAGCAACAAGTCATACAAGTCAGAGTTCAAAGGTGATAGACGTGGCCGTATGTACCAAGCAGCTTGTCATGGACCAAATGGTCAATCAAGTGATAGAAGTCGTGCACTTATGGACTTAGCAGGTGTTCCAACTGATTATGACAACGCTATGGTAATGAAGCACATCTTCGCTGAGATAGAAGACATGGTAAGTGGTGGCAAGGCAGCAATAGCTAAGAACGCTAAGCTTATCAAAGAAATGGGTGAGGTAGCATTCGTAGTAGCATGTCTAGAAGGTAACATCACTGAGGTTAAGAAGCCTTGGTCATTCATCAAAGCAGCACGTATCATGCGTGAGATACAAGCAGGTAACAAGCCTTACATTGGCATGGCAGTTGGCTTAGATGCTAAGTGTTCTGGTCCTCAGCTTGGAGCGTTGATGGTAGGTGATAAGGACATCGCAGCTGCATGTGGATTCAAATCAGTTGATGATGGTATGGATGCATACAAGATAGGTAGCTTGTCAGTAGCTAAAGCTAACATGGGTGACTTATCACGTAATGGCATCAAGAAGTCATACATGGGCATCTTCTACGGTCAAGGCTGGGCTGCATTCATGGACGTACCTAACCTTTGTAAAGATGAACAGTTTGAACTACTTGGCTTACTAATGGGCAATACACAGAAAGGTCTTGACTTAGCTCAAGCATTCAGTGAGAACCCACTAGCAGCTATGAGATTCATCAAGGAAGATAGCATGTCTGATACACCTGACTACTTCGTAACAGAAGCAGCAGCTAAGTCATTCCATTCAGCTATCTCTAAGTCATTCGGTGGCAAGATGTCTATGGTACGTAAAGCTATCAAGGACTACAGTAGTTCACTAACTGGTCGTGTATTACATAGCATGCCTGATGGCTTCCGTGTTGAAATGAACTACAAAGTTAAGGTTAATGCCTTGAACGAAGTAATGAGCTACGATACACCATTGTATGATATCGAAGTAGGTAGCTACAAGTTCATGAACTTCCAACTTAAGACACAAGCTACTAACTGTGAAGACTTCGCACGTACTGGCTTTGTTAACATGATACAAGCTACAGATGCATTGATGGCTAGATTGATTGTTGCTAAGTTAAGACGCTTAGGTGCACAACACATTATCTCTGTACATGACTGTTTCCGCGTTAACGTAACAGAAATGCACTTACTAGTTGAAGCTGTTAAATGGTCTTACCAAGTACTATTCGGTATGGGTGAGAATGCTGCTAGCAGTGACTTCCCAATGGGTCTTGACATCTTAGGTATGTACTTTGATGCAGCTAACAAGATGACTCCTGCTGATGGTCACAAGGTACATAACCAGAACCAGTTCAGAGCTACAACGAATCGTCGTCGTATGCCTAAGTTTGAAGGTATGTACTTATCAGAAATGATTGGTACATTAGGTCAAACTAACGGTGCATTCTACTTCGCTAAGTAGTAAGTAAACACTGGGTAGTCTAATTAGGCTACTCAGTTACTCTTTAGTACATTAACTAGCTACCACCAGTCTGTAGCGGCTGCGGAGAATTTGACAGACTGATAGGACAGAGTATTAGAACATAAGAGCAATAAGAGGTTAAGACATTGCGCTCGTACCTCGCTTGTGACAACCAAGGTCAAGAGACAGACCATAGTGAATACTCTCTAGGGAGGGTAGTCTCAGAGATTGCATGACAGTCCTATAATGAATACTCTCTAGGTAGAGTATAAGCAACAGCTTGTATGATTATCTAATGAACTCTCTCTAGGGAGGGTAGCTACTAGGTCAGGGTGCATATTAAGCATGTGGGGATACTATTAAGTATAGGTCAGCCACAAGTGAAGTATAGGTCTGATTGGGTAGTACTGTATTAGCGTAAAGCCTTAGTAACTGGGTAGTGCGTAGGTCGGATTACGGTTGAATGTGGGTAGTGTAGTCCGAGATATAAGGAGTTGGTGTTGGGATTACGGGCTATACAGGTCTAAAGTTCTTGGTGGAGGCTTGGTAAGAACTTGGGAGGGCTCAGGAAGTCAAGCTAATGAGTAATAGTGAGGCACCAATAAGAACTAATCACCAACTAATCAGTTATAATCAGACACAACCAGTAAGTAGAGAGTGGCAAATCAGCCGAGTAAGAACCTATTTCTTTTGATATAGCTATGTTCAGTGTCATAGTTAAGAATCAGTATGTAGTACTATAATGACATACTCTGACATAGTGTGTAATACTAAGCTAGGAGAGTTTACTAGCAAATCACTGGCCACACACTAAGAATGAGCAAAACACTATGTAGCAAGTGGCGGTCAATCACCAGTACTTACTACTAACTATTAACAAGAAGCATTAGACAGTCCTACATAGTACAGGCTGGCCGAGCTTCCTTAACATTGGGAGTCACTATGACTAACAAACTAGAACGCAAGCCATGTGCTTGTTGTGGTACTACCTTGGGTACTGCTTGGAATGACCGCTATTGCAACGTGTGTGAATATTGGCAAGGTGGTAGGACGACTCAAGATATGACTTGGGATACTGCTGAGTGGAGTGCTGATAACCTTGGACAGTATATGAAGTACTTACAGGCGTATAACATACCCTATCGCATAGGCCAAGTTGATGGTGTATTGCTATTACATATTAATAACTAACTACCAAGGTCAAGAACATTAACGGATTTACTCTAGGTACAGAGGCTAAACAGACCATGGTGGCGCTAACTATACGCTAGGAGTGACAGTAAAAGCTTCTTGATATAAGTGTGGACGAGGCACTATAAAGAACCCCAAGCTAGTGGGATGGATAAACTAGCTAGTGTCTGAAACAACGCATATCCGCGACGACGTACGACACGAACTAAGGCTTGGTAGTAATAAGTAACTACTAGTGTCAGGCTTGCTAAGCACACTTTAAACAGACTACTCCAGAGCTTACTCTAGCACGTAAGACATATCCAGCTATGGGTAGACCCAAAATAGCACAACTTAACTAATAACTAACTAATACCGGAGTCTATCATGACCAAATCAAACACTAAAACTACATCAACAGCAGCTAAAAAGTTCTTTTCAAAGCCTTCTAAGTTGTCTACTGGTAACAAGAACCGTCGTTTTAAAGGTTCTGTGCGTACTATGACGTACATGCAAGCGTGTACACAACAGTCTGATGGTATTGCAGTTTAATGTTAACCCTAGACAACACTCGTAAGTACCGTTTTATACATACACCCAAGCCAGAACTTGTCTATCGAGGCAAATGGCAAGGGTGGCACCAGTTCGCAAGAGCTACTGACCCTACAAGGATATGGTCGGAAGTGACTGATGATGAACTTAACTTGATTGAAGAGGTTCCTAGCAATGACTAGACCAATGACTGACCTTGAATACCTTGAAATTATGGCTTTTGAGCTATGAACAACCCTGCATTAGTAGAAGCTATCAAGCAACTTGGTGAGCTATCTGTAGCTAATACAGTAAGAAGAGAATATTGTGGGATTACCGAGAACCGTATGAAGTTCTTGGAAGACCTAATCAATAAACTTATGTCAAAGTAGTTAACTATGTAGCATTTGTAATGAGTGCTACCTATGATAAATACTTATCAACTATTAACTGTTCACTAACGAACAACTATTAACTAAAGAGAATCTAATTATGTCTATCCTTAAGAAATTATCAGCAGTAAACAAAGCTAACAACGCTAACACACCTGCTCGTACTGAAATGACTCCACTACAAATGGAACAATGCAAAGAAGCCTTGCGTCGTGACAATCGCGGTTACAATGTACAACCTAACAAATTTGATATTAACCAGCCTTACCGCGTTGCTATCAACTATGAAAACAACTGGCACAACTACGGCAACTTCACAAGTGCTGATACTGCTGCTGCTGTTGGTACTATCATATCTGTTGCATTCTTTGGCGAGAAAGCTAAAGCTGGTGAGTTTGACTTAGAGAAAGCAGAAGCTGACCCTGAGTACGTTGCATGGATGGCTGACAAGCGTAATGCTGATGTTATTGCTAAAGCCAATGGTGACTCACCTAGCGTACATGATGGTGGTTCATTGAATGTTGTTGCTAAAACTAGCAGCGAACCAAACCCGTTCTAGTAACTTGTAAGAAATAGCTCTGCCTTCGGGTAGGGCTTTCTTAGTACATTAATTTAGTAGGAGAACACAAATGATTATCTACAAAGATGGTAGCAATGAACTAAACAAAACGCAAGTTAGAAAAACTATCTCATTTCTTAGAAAACTAGCTAAAAATGCTGACCCAAAAGAGAGTGATTTGGGTATATGCTACAACTTAAATTACTTCCTTGTTGGTATAGGAGCAGAGTGTAATGGATATCTAGTAGTTACTAACTTAGCTGTTGGCTTCCCTAATGTACGTATGGGTGTGGACGGCAGAGCAAACAATTACCCTATTGGGCAACAGATGTACGGCAATTTGTGGGAGAAAGGCAATAGGCGTACTAAGTTATGCACTCACATCGCTAACCGTCTTCAAAAACTGCTTGATTCTAATTAAACTACGGAGAAATTCCAATGTATAAATTACTTATAGTGTTGCTAGCACTTACTCTTAGCGCATGTGGTGGCAGTGGTAGCAAAGAAGTTGCACCAGAACCAACACCTACTGAGCCTGAACTAATTTGGGTAGAGCAAGGCACTGCTTGGGAACTGTATGACGGTGAGAAGTATTGGCAACATGGCGGTACAGTAACTCTTGACGAGACTACTAATACTGTAAGAACAACATCACATACTAAGATGGATTGTGTGCTAGACAATAACATGTTAAAGCCTTGGGCATCTCCTTGCAGAAAAGCTTATATGGGCTATGACCCGCGTATTGGCGATAGTAACTATGTAGAAAACCGAATAACTAAGTATGTTACTGAGTTTACTGTACATAACATCAACCTAGATACTCCACCTGATTGGGTTATCATCTTCCAAGACTGGATTGACTTTGCAAAGCATCCTATCTCTACTTTAAAATTAAAGGTAGAAGATGGACAGCTATCAATAAGGCAGTTTGAAAACTCTTGGCAGTGGAATCATGAGTGGGCAGAACACGACCCTAATGATTTAG
>JACSEJ010000032.1_pt1 | contig 14888 bp, 19 predicted proteins | sample 8225461 | NCBI WGS metagenome assembly JACSEJ01 (sample SAMN15704941, study PRJNA253121) | viral metagenome | isolation source: viral RNA from sea star tissue | host: Pycnopodia helianthoides | place: USA:Seattle Aquarium | collected 2013 | reverse complement strand
AATACGAATTTTTGTTTGAGTTTTAAGCCTTTCAAATGCTTATTAATCTTTTTAGTTGATTTTTTAGCTGTCTTTTCTATCAAAATCAATTGTTTATTAACTTTTTGGAGGTTTTTACTGATTTTATCTTCTAATTTAAGGATTATACTGACATCAAAAGCCATTTTTTCTTACTACCTTTTATTGAGTGCTTTCATCTCTGCATTTGCTGTTTTTTGAGCCCATTCTAATAACTCAAAGAAAATGTCGATCTCTATTTCTTCTAATAAATATTTCAAACTAACTCCACCTTTTAGATATTTGCATATAAAAAAGCTTATTTCTCTCCATTCTGATTCAATTCCGCTATAAGCTTTGTGATTAAAAAAAATTTGAGGACTTCTTCATATATACCATCTATATCATCATAATAGATAGAATCTATATATAATCTATTTAGCCTGTGGCCCGCTATCCAACCAAATTTTTTGACAATATTCATGACTTCATCATAGATCTGTTCACTATTAGTAAAATGCCTAACCTGAACCATCCAATCTTCAGCTGTTATTGGTTTTTTATCTTCTTTGTCCTCTTCATCTTTACTCAATATTTCCTTTTTATCTTCTCTGCTATAAGTATCTGTTAAACTTTTAACTTGCTTCATAAAAGCAGAATGTAATTTTTTTAATGAACGGCCACCCTCTTCTCCCTTGATTTTAATAAGAATCTCATCAGACTCTACTATATCTCCGCTTTTAGTGCTTATTTTTATTGGTGTTTTTAACTTATATTCCATTTCACATCCTTAAATTAAAATAATTCCTCGCCTTTTAGTACAATGTCAAATTCTTCTTCATTCGAGAAATCTAATTGTTCTGTTACTGATAATTTAGCAAATACTCTTGCTGAACCTGACCTTACATCTAAAGTGTGCACTGAATTATCTGCTACCTTTGATTGCATTTCTATAGCTAAATCTTGATTGCTAGCTGTGTTCCTTAAACTAATTGTTAATTGACCACCTACTTCTTGATAGTCAGGATCATGAACATAATAAATTGTATCTCCTACAGTTGCTGTGTAAACTTTTACAGGAGCGCCCCCAGGCATATACCTTGGGTTCTTTGAAACTGCTGTTGTTTGACCATTTATTACCACCGTGTTATACTTAGCTGCTATTTCTGTCCTTTCTGCCATTTTAATACTCCTTATTTATTTATATCAAAATTAATGAAAATAATACCTTTCATTTCTCTGAATTGACTTGTCAAAGGGACTCTAATCGAAACGCTATAAACCCCTCCAATGGAATTCAATTTAACTGATAAATTCCTTTCAAACCAAGCCATCGCCGCTTTACCATCCTGTACTATAGTAGCTCGTGCTAAGTCTAAATACCATTCTTTCAAGTAACCTTTAACACTTAAAGCATTAGTAATAGCTCTTCCTGATTTAAGGTCGCCTTGAGTAGCCCTGGTCTGTGCAAATCTACTCTTACTACTTTTAAAGTAATATTCTTGTATTATCATTGCCTGATCTACATAATTCAAATATTTAAAGGTTAAATCTTCTTGACCACTTGGATCAGTTTTATAGGTTGTTACTATGCCTTTTAAAACTGAATGATCTCCTTTATTAGCTAGAAAACTAAGTCCTTTTTTCATCAAGTTTTCTACAGTTATTAGACTAACTCTATTAGTCGTTGCTAAATAAGACATTGGAGTATTGTGATAAGGTAAACTTGCTTTCTCTAGCCCACCATAACTTTCTTCAGGATTAATGACTAAATCACCTAGATAAGCATCATCTGTGAGCCTTAATGTTCTTTTGGCTGTAAACTCAGTTGCTAACAATAAAGGTATTGCATTAGTTTTCATTTCATCTAAATTAGCAAATGCAACTAATACTTTGCTATTCAATGAATCTGCTTTCTCTGATAATTCAGATTCATCCCCCTGTAAAACTGTTACTCCAATACCACTCAAAACTTCATTTTCTACATTGAATCTAGCCTCTAAAAATTGGACTACAGTTTCTAATTGTATTGAAGCATCGAAAACTATTGTTTGATAACGATCAAATACATTTTCAAAAATGTCATCAGTATCAAAAGAACCATCCCCACCACTGAATACAGCACTCATTATGGTCAAACCTTCTATTTCAGAGTTTAAAACTACCAAATCATGATTTACAACTCCATTAATTAAAAAGCTAATTCCAACCTCTTTATTATTCGCTTCAACGTTAGAACTAAAAGGCAACTTAGCCTCGTTGACTGCTTCTGCTATCTTAGTTGCCACTACAGTATCAACATCTCCATTAGAGATTGGTATTTTTACTTTAAATGAATCATCTGCAATCCTAAGAAATAAATCCTTAGATTCAGTAGCTGTTCCACTCAATGTTATTATTGATTTAGGAGGAGAGCCACCTTGTGGATTCTCTAAAGGCATTATATCAACTTGAGTATACCTATTAATTTCTCTAAACCTTTTATAGGCTACTGTAGCCATTGAAGTCGTTCCTAATAATGTGTTTACCTTACTCAATAAAGGGTTTTTAACTATTTCCTTTGGGCTTGATGTTCCTTCTGCTTCTGCTATTATTAATACTTTTTGATCAGATATTTCTGTTTGACCAGCTCCACTTTTAATTAAAAAGCTAGTTTTAGGGTCCGTTAGATTAACTCTCATTATAATACTCCTTACCTTTTACCTTAATTTAAAAATATAATTCCATCTAAATTCATATTCGAATTCACAAGCATCTTCACCTAAATATTTGTTATCAAATAGATCATCTAAATAATAAAACTCATAATCTACTACGTAATAATTTTGGACTATGTCTCTTAACACAACATTCGTAAATCTTAATGTTGAACTTGTTTCTGAATGTGATCCGCTCGGTATATTTATTAAAACTTTATCATAATTTGAACATTCGAATACATTCATTTGATTTGTGTTTATTTTGTAAATAATTCCCATTGTATATCTAACTTTTAGATATTGGTCCATTGCTTCTCCATAAACTTCCCTGTCTAATGGAGCGTTCATCCCATTAAAATAAACAATAATAAGATTATCTGTTTTAGGATCTTTAACCATTTCATAAGCTACTTCTCTATTCATAGCATATTGAATGTTAATTTTATGGAAATCCACTGTTAAATTAGTTCTATCAACCCCAAAGAAACTCTCCACGGTTGTTCTTCCATTTTCGAAAATGTGTACGCTATTATAACAACCTGAGCTGTTCTTTTCTCCTTCCCCTTTTGTGATTATCCATTCCCCTTCTCTATTAGGGGAAAATATTAGATTCTTTCTAGTCGTTATTTGAACATCTCTTTCTGTTTTAGTGTCAAAAATAGTTGTCATTCTTGGCATTCGTGCTTTAATACGATTAAATATTTCATTTAAAACACTCATTTTATTAACCTAAACTTTTCCTTCATAGCTTTTTCAACGATTGTGTTTAGATTTTTGATATTATCAACTATAGTTTTCGTATAATTAGGCCGTGGTTTCATTCTTTGAGTACCAGCTTCTAAAAACTTAGCATATTTAATTCTTTGATCCCCAGCCCCAAATTTAATGCTATCAAAAGTTATTCTTTCATACCTAATAGTAGTATTCAAATTACCTGTAAAATTGTTAGGTGCTTCATATGGCTTCGATGCTATGTGTTTTCTTCCTTTAATTGTATATCTCCTACCCACACTAACCTTGTCCATATTATTGCGTGCTTTTCTGACTAAAACAGTTCCTATTTCATTCAAAAGATGATCGTATAATTCTTTTTTATTAAAATCCATATTTTATAACTCAATATCAGGGAAAACGGGCTCTTTTTTGGGCTTTCTTCTTGGAGGTTTCTTAGGTTTTCGACCGCTAGTCTGACTTTGGGCCGGTCTCGCTTCAGCTTCTTCTGTTTCAGTTTCGCGAACTGTTTCCGTTGCTTCTTCTGTACTTGTTTCTTCTGATGTTGGATTTAAATCGAATGTTTGACCACCACCGAAAACTTGACCTGTATCAGGTGGTGCTATCCTTAAAAATGGATCAGTGCTTAATCTTTTAGCACAATTAAACATGAGTAATATCTTTTGATCGTCCAAATCTTCTATAGTTAATATTTCGTAATTTTTACCATTAGCTTTTATTGAGTCTCCAACTTTTACGTTGCTATATGTTGACTCAACATATTTAACTGAAATAATATGTGTTATAGCATCATCTTGGTTAAATGCATATTGTATATGATCATTAGCCAAGACACTTTTAAGACGCCCTTTAGCAAATAAAAAGGGTAATTCCCCATGATAACTTGGTAAATTACACTTTTCAATATCCCCTTCCAAACTTTGTTTTGTAAAACTTAAATCAATAATAAAATCATCTTCATAAGCAATAACATCACTATAAACTCTATTCCCTTGATGTTGAATCTCATTGCTTTTCACTACAAAATAATTAATCTCATTGAATACGATTAAATCTTCCTGCTCAACCTTTTCTTTCATAAAAAAACGAGCGTTTCGTAACCCTGAATATTCTGCAAATAAACCAAGCCTATCATTTTTATCAGGGGATAAATTCAAACTAAAAGGGAAAATAGTAGTTGAGTTATCATTATGACTAGCTAAACCACCATGCTTAGTTATTAAACTATTTATATTCTTCATAAAAGTATTTTAGTTCGTATTTGTAATGGTTTCAATAAAGTCAAAACTTCAATATCTTCAATTTGTTTTGTATTTGTGTTTGTAACACCACCCAAGGTCCACTGCAAATCGCCTATCTTTTCACTTTTTATATTGGATTGACTATTATATTCAACCGTAAACCTAACTCCTAACAAAGCAGTCGCTAATTTTACAGAATTAGGGATTGTCTCTAAACCATTCCTAGGAAATTTCAATAATTGATTTTCCTTGGTCGGTAAAAATTGGTATGTATAAATACCATCAACACCAAAACTAGCTTGCATTAACAAGACTTGCTTGTCTTCATCATTTTCCAATGATAGCCATTGTGATCCATCCCGTTGAGCTTTTATTAACTCATCAGCCTCTTCTAAACTTAAATAGCTTGTTGCTAATTCAAAATCTTCAGGGGTGCTTGCTAAAAAAATCATAAGTTACTCTTTTAAATCACTAAAATAAACTGCAGTTTCGCCTTTAGTTCTAAATCCTTTTGTGAAAAAATCCCTTTTGCTTTTCCACAAACCATTCGAAAAACAAACGTGTTTATAACTAAAGTCGTTCTTTACTTTTTTCTCAATGGATTCTTTTATATTATCCTTTTGTTTCTTCATTTTTTACCACTGTTTTTTTTATTTTTTTAACTATTTTTTTCTTTTTCTTGACTTGCTTTCCATAAATAGCTATACCAGCTTCATTAGGAGTTTTATAATAAACCCTAGTGGATGGGTCCCCCTTTTGATAATACCATCCTTGTGCTTTTTTCATTATATATTCATAAGATTTAGGATATTCTATCTTATCAGGATTTTTTTTAGGGCGACCCATATTTTTTTACTCTCCGCCGACTTTTACTTTTATTTGGATTATTTTAGTTTCTTTAATGTTATGACCAGCTTCATATTGACCACCTGATATTAACTCTGCTAAACTCAAACCAAATGTGTTAGCATAATTACCAGCACCAATATTAGTAGTTTTCTCGCCAACAAAATTAAACCCTACAGGATGCATAATAAAAGAAACTCTCATTCCTAATACTTCTTTTCCTGATCCGTTTCCTGTCATTGGCTTGTGATGATAACTCATTGGATTTTTGAACTCGGTTTGTGCTAATGCAAATGCACCATCATCTAATATAGAAACGACACCGTCTTTTAAATTATCATCTAAAACAATTGGTATCGAACCTAAATAAACAAGATTACTAACTCCACCCATTTTCTTTGTTATGCTTTGGCCATATTTAACACCTGCTGTCCCTGGGTCAGATCTCAGAACAGCCTGCTCTCCTATTTTAAGAGGTTCTATAAGTGAATTTTTTATAGTACCATTACGTTGTTTCATTAGAATATCTGCTACGGTTGCTGAGTTCATATAGAATCTTGAGAAACTTTTATAGCCAGCGTCTCCTTTTATTCCATCTGCTTGCTGAACTAAGCCTTGACTAAAATTAGCAGTTCCATCTCCAACGGTAATGTCAGAAATATCACTCATACCTGCTAAGGTAGCTGACATAACAGTATTGAAATAAGTAATCAAATCTTTAGCAATAAACCCATTCAAAAAAGCAACTGGGTCTATAGCTTTGATTAAATCTCGTTGTATGGTTTTAACATTGAACCATCTATTTTTATAAAAGGTTTTTGTTTTGTAGGTTAGGAAGAATGGGTCCTCTGCACTAGCTTCATCATCGCTTGTGTTTCCAGTATTCCATTCTGCATGATCGTAACCACTATAACCGACTTCTAATACACCGGGGAGGTTATCGCCTGTTTCTCGGTAAGCATTTAGTATGTTTCTACCATTGCTTCCAACCATTGTAATTGAGGGGTTGCCTATGAGGGCGTTTGCGTATTCGCTTTCTAAGTAACTAAGACTATGAAAATCATTATTACCTATAATATCTTCTAAGCTTTGTTCTGTAACTGCCATGTGAACTCCTTGTTATTATTTTTTAAGGAATCCACCTTATTATATTCTAAAAAATCCAATTTAGAATATCCATTATTCAAAGATTAAAAACAATTTAAATCCATAAAACGTTTATAATTTTTAAATAAAGTATTTTTTATGTTTAAAACTGTTGTTTTTCTCTCAAAATATCTTCGATGCTTAAATTAGCCCTTGGTTTATATTTTCCCTTAGCTAATTTTCCACCTAATCCTTCTCTAGATTCTCCTGAACTTTGAACTTGATTACAAAAGAACATCTCATTCTTATCACTAATAGCCTTCTCTTTCATTTCTTTGAGAATATCTTCCAATTCTGCATCTTTTCCACTAATTCTTAGCGTAGTGTTATCAGGGTTTTTAAAGGATAACTTACCATTTTCAAACTTAGCTTTTTGTTTTATATCATTGATTATATATTTACTAGCTTGTGGTCTAGCTTGAAATTTAGGTAATAGAGTTGCTATGTCTTTTTCTAAGGCTATATTTAATATCCTATTATCCATTTCTGCTTTTATTGATAATTTTTCTTGATTTAATTTATCAATTTCTTTCTTTAAGTTAAGCATCTCGGTTTTAGTAGTTTCATCAAGATTTCTTTTCTTGTTTAACGATTCAATTTTTTCTTCAATTTCTTTTTCAACATCAGTTGAATCAGAACTAACTCCGATTTTGGATAATGCACTTTTGTATTTACCTTTAATATTATCTCTTGTCTTGATAATATCAAATTTCTCTAACTGATATCCATTGATTTGCTTATCTAAACTATCAATATGAATCTTTAACTTTTCACAAATGGTTTTAACAACTTCCTTGTTGTCTTTATCAAGTTTTAAACTCAGTAACTCATTAATTTCTTTCATATATCTAATAATATAATAAAAAAATATAAAAAAGGAATAAAATAAAATTAACCCCTGATTATTTTAACCAAGGGTTAATTTTATAATTATTCTTTAATAAATGGCCTTATAAAACCATTTGCTTGATTTTTATGAATTGAATCCGGTCGAATTACAGTATGACTTCCATTGAAAACATAGTATTCAGTTGACTCATTTATCGCTTGAAATCCAACACCTAATGTCCATATTGACATCCCATCCTTTTTACTTGAGAATGACTTACCTTTAATTGTAACAGGTTTGTATGCGTAAAATAATCTTATATGATCTTGGTTATCATAGCCTTGTCTAATGCTTTTTTTATCAGGCAATAAAATGAAATCTCTATAATTAACCATAGAATCTTCACTAACAAAGAGCGCTATTTGATTTTTTGAATTAAAAAGAGACGCGTTTTCAACCCTATTATCAAAATAAACGACAACTTGGTATTCAGAAGAATTCAAATCAACACTATAAAAACTAATTCGTGTAACTATTTTATCAATATAAGCTTTGTAATCTAATTCTTTCTGTGTACTTGAACTTAAATTAATCGAATTACTAGTTGAATTCTTTTTACTACATGATTTTACGTTCATTGAAGCTAATCCAATGAAAATTAAAGCTAAAATTTTCAAACTATTCATTATAAAACTCCTTTAAAGACAAAAAAAAAGAGAACCTCGTTAAAGATTCTCTTTTTTTAATTAAAATTATATTATTCTGTTTATCGACCTGCTGAATACGCTGGTTGAATTCCTGCACCTTGTGTTTCTGATTGGCTATCCATACTGTTTGTATATAAAACACGTCCTGCCCATAAATGACCAGTATTAGCTGATTTACTTTTTATGACCATTCCTAAGTACCATTTTAGTTTATTAGGATCGCTAACATCTGCTCTTTTAAAAGGAATACCATCGATTCTCAAGCTACTAGTATCATAAGTCAAACTAATATAGTTTTGACTAGTGTTTGTAACTGGAGCTACGTTCCTAACAGTAAAATACTCGTCGCTATTATCAATACTAGAATCACGACTAACAACTAATTTATAGTCATATTTTTCACTAAAAGAACCTGATGATTCTATTTGATTTAAATAGATATCTACTGAATAGTATTGACTAGCACCAAATGCTTTTCGAAAATAGATATATTTTACTTTACTTGAAACATCAACATTATCGTTAAATAATATTTTACTTATCAAACCTTGGTTTGAATTGATTTGAGGCTGTAAAATAGGGTCTGGGCCCGATAACTTATCAATCAATGACAATTTCACACTTCTAGTTTGTCCTTGACTAGGGCTATCGTTATTGCCGCCACATTTTGCGTTTAAAAGCAATAAACTTGACACTATTAACGCTAGAAAATATTGAATTTTCATATTTTTGATCTCCTTAATTTTATATTATATATTATAGCATTTATTAATTAAAAAATCAAGCTTTATTTTAATTTTTTATTATTTTATTGTGTTTTTTATTTGAGAGGAGGGGGTATTAAAGAGGATAAAAAAAATTGAGAGACTAGTAAACGGTATTTAAAGGGTGGACGGATTGTACCCGCCGTTTACTAGCGCCATTCCGTCTTGATAAAATATTCAAAATTAAAATTAATTAATTTGAAAGAGAGAACATTTTATATCGAACCTGAAACTAATAGCAAATTAGTATTGCTAAATCTATAACATTATTTCAAAATAGGCAAGTGAATAAAATTATTTTAACATAACTAGAAAATACAAAACAATATAAAAAATAAAAAAACAAATGATTTTAACAACACAAATTTAATGATATATTGTAAGAATCCTCTAATTATGATAAAATAATTTTAACTAAAAAACAAACCGTAGCGAAAAAATCGGAGTTAATTAACTACGGTTTGCCATAATCAAACATGCTAAAATATTCCTCAACACATAAGGAAATCCAAAAATTTATACAATTTTCACTTTCAAAAACGCTCAAAACTACAAAGCGATTCAAAAATACCTAAAATCAATTTCACCACGAATATAATTGTATATAATATATTATAAAAAGTAAAGCTTTATTTTGTATTTTTATGCAAATTCCTTGGAATATTCTTAATAGCTTCTTTTGAAACTATTTTACTTTGCTTTAAATAATCAACTCCTCTCAATGCGTGCTTTGTTTTAAAATTAAATTTATTGACAATTTCTTCATTAGTGAAGAACCGATATTTTTTCAAGTCATAAAAATTTTTTATCTTTATTTTATTATTTCTAAATAATCGATACTTATTTTCACCTATTATCTGCTTAGCATCGTCGGGATTACGTTTGAAAAATGATTCTAGCGTTTCCTTAACGATATCTTTTTCATTTTCAAAGTTTTCTACTATATATAATAAAGATCTGCACCTAGGATGCCGAGGAGGGGGGTTAGGAATCTCAGATCGGCTTTTATATCTTATATAGGGGTAAAACTTTCCATGTAAGCCAGCGCACATTGGCGATGTTCTCCTGTCTAATACCGCAATTGAAGTCCAACCTTTTATAGTACTATGCCTTTTAATTATTTTTTTATCGACTTCCTCTTCAAATTCAAATCTTTTAGCCGCCGCTATTGTTGAAAAAATAGCTAACCTTGAATTTTTATACTTTTCAATTTCACGATCAAAAACTTCGTCATATTCGGATTCTTTAATATTTTGCAAATTATTAGCAAAAATAATTGTATTTTTTTCAACATTAGTTTTATGAATTTTGATTAATTCATTAATGGTAAAGCCATTAAAAATATTTTTATTAAGGTCAATGTTCTTTTTTTTATTCAATATTATTTTTGATTGTATTTCAATACCTTTAATCAAATTTAACAATAATTTTTTACTCAAATTCATGTCTTTGATTTTCTTTTTAAGAAAATTTAAAGGTTTTTTCTTTTTAGCCCATAATAATAACAACAATAATAAAAGCTCAAAATCCTTGCCATCACTATCGCCTTTGTCAAAAGGATCTTGTTTATTAAAAACTATTTCTCTTTTTATTAACTCATCGAATTTTTTTAAGCTTTGTTCGTTGGCCATTCTTATTCCAATCTAGATAATTCAACTTCGGGATCAAAATCCTTGGCCAATATATTCAAACTTTTTAATTTAGCCCAATAAGTTTCCAAAGCCAACTTGCCTTCCTTAACAAGCTCATGCAAAAGCTTTAATTGCGAATCCGAAACTAAAATATCAGAAAAATCCTTTTGGAATTCAATATACGCATCCTCTTTTAAGCTAACATTTGAAACTGCCGCGAAATGTTTGAATAGAATATTAATCTTAGATTCTAATTCGATCGCAACACTACTCAAAAAAGCTGTGTTTTTTAACTGATTTTGTTGGGCGTCAATAATAGTTTTTGATGTGTCGTTAGTTAACAAACTAAAAGATATTTTGTCCATACTATCGGCAATTTGCTTATAACGAATAAATAAAGCGCTAATACCGGTTGAATCGGCCGAAACATATTTAAAATCCTCTGTAGTCTTATCTTGGAAAACAAGTGCGTTCTTACCGCCTACTTGAAAATCTCTACGATCATCAATTATTTTTCCAAAAAAAACCGCAACTGGTGAACTTATTAGATTGGCAATATTAGCTATTTGCGTGCTCAAATTCAACATGGTAAAATTAAGTTCGGCCAAATCATATAACGGCGGTATTATTTCGAATTTAGTAATTTCTTTACCGGTCAATACAAAAGAAATGGGTAATTCCTCTAAACTATTTTTCCATTCCTCTTGTTTTGCCAAGCCGCCACCATCATCGAACCATATCTCGCCACCTTCTTTTGTAAAGGCAAGGTACCTTTCCCTTATTTCAAGACCAAAATCAGCTGCCGGTACCTCTATGATCTCCTTAAAGACAATTTGCTCGAGTTCGCCTTCGTTAAAAGCATAACTCATTAAATCTATATATCTATGAATCTTAAAATAAACTTTATTCAAAACTAAATTAGTTTTGACACTAACAAAACAAATACCATCTATTAAGCTGTATAATGTCAATTTTTTTACAAAGGAATTAAGGTCGTTTTTATCAAAATCAAGGTTTGTTAAATCAAACTTTTCAAAGCCAAAAACAACGGGGTCTTTTTTCGTCACGAGGCCAACAATTTCTTTAATAATCGACGAAAAATAGCCAATAAATTCCGTATTAGCTAACCTCGCTTTATAACCTTCCTCACTTTCTTGAAAACGTTTCGGCAAATAGGTCTCATTGAATATTTTGGCCTCGCCTAAAAACAAATCATTACATTTTTTTAAAATAGGTTCTAAATTTTCTAATTTTTCTAACTTTTCATCAATTTTTGCCATTTATAATTCCTTTTAATATTCTATTAATGCCGGTGGTTTGTCGATTATGCGAACTGGCCCGCTAGCCAATGCCAATTCTTTTATTGCATCGCTTAACGCGTCAACTTGGTCGTCATGAATTCCGATCGGAAACAATTCTAATTCATTTAAAAAACTCTGATTCCATTTTCCTTTTAATAATTTAATATTATTATTGCTTGAATGCGTCGAGGCCAAGGTAGCCCTTTCCTCTTTGCTTTTACTTACGCTTTCTATTTTTATCTGATAACGTAAATTATCGCTTCTCAATGCCTTCTCTAGGTTATAAACATAACCTATCGCCATGCCTCCCGCGTCTTTTGGGATTCTGATTATTGTTTTATGGCCATCTTGACTTGATATATTTCTAAATGATTTTTCAACAAAGCCAGGTGGTTCTCTAAATCTTATAATATCAATAACATAAAAGACATTTTCTTTTGATACGCCGACCTTTATACCAACTGTATAATCGGGGTCGGGGCTCGTCTCACTTGGCCTGGTGAACGCAAAATCCCATGCTCTTACACTTTTATTTATAAAAGGCAAGCTATTTACGATCTCAAAATTAGCCCGATTAAAAAAATCACCTGGGCTTGGCCTAATATTCCAATTCCCAAACAACAAACGCGCTCTAGTAACCTTATCTAAAGAATCTAATCTATTTTTGTAGTTAGGGTCCTTTTCTAAAAGAAATTTATTGTCTTCAATATTACTATTAATGAAAGTAAAACTAATTGCCGCTCTATTAGGAAAATCCTTTTTAGCCTCCTTTTTAGAGGCGAACCAATGTATTTCGTTTTCATTGTTAACAAAATACCTAATTAAACCGCAGCGTTCTTCAATTGCATAACCATTTTTATCGATATAAAAATCTATAAAATCACGAACCCACGAATCGGGATCGGGATTACAAGTTGCTCGTATATAAGGCTTTATGCCTATGCTGCTTCTATTTCTAGAAAATAAATAAAAAAATTGAAACTTACTAAAATGCGTTAATTCGTCAAAACAAATCAAAGGAATTTCAGACCCATCGTATTTATAAACCCTGTCGTCCCTTTCTAAATGCGCCAACTTAATTTTACTTCCAAATTCATCAAAATAAAATGTATTATGATGCTTTACGCAACGCGCATTGAATTTGCTGAATAATTTATAACTAGCATCGTAAAGACCGCCAGGGGTGTTAATATGGGTTATATTTTTTCTGAATATAATAGCATTATAATTTTTTATTTTATGATAACGCAACGCCTCGAATAGCAAAGCGAATGTTTTACCACCACCTGCCGATCCGCCGTAAAAAACAAGATCAACATCAAGTTTGCGTTGGTCTATAAAAAGTTGTTGTTTACCTTCTTGAGCACAAGTTTCCTTAACGTTATTCATTTGATACTTTATATTTTGACCCTTCATAATTCAATACTTCGACTACCTTTGCCGCACCCCTATCAATATCTACTTTAGGGGCCTCTCTAACACCGCAATAACCTTTTTTCCAACCATGATTATTCAAAATATAGGATATCGCCCAAGGCATGCCGTCATAAGCCAAACCAATCAAAATTTTCTCTACTTTATTCAAGACATCAATTGTGATTTTACTACTACTAATAGACTCATCAAGGTAAACACTAGTTTCGTCCAATAATTTCTTTTGTTGTGAAGTTAGCTTTATATTTCTTTTTTTAATTTCTAAGGCTATATTTTTTCTTTTTTTTATATTTATTTTTTTTAAGCCATATTTTTTTTGCAACTTATAGAAGTATATTTCCGAAATACAAAGCTCTTTGCAAACCTTTTCACGATCTCTATTATGCTTTAAAAGCACCCTAGTAAACAAATCCACGCTAATCATATTGTATAGTATATAATAAAAATTTAAGCTTGTCTATACAAATTTTATATAAAACTATACGAAATTCGCGTAATCATCTCAAAGAGCTTAAAAAACTTTTACTTTTTATATAAAAATTTTTACCCAAACGTTTGTCAACTTCAAAAGCAAAGTCAATATCCTCATTATAACAATTATAAAATTTAACTATAGTACCGCCCGAATGTTTTATTACATCAAAAATATTATAGTATATATCGCAATTAATCAGAAACCTATTTTTGAAAACAAGTTTTTCATGTTCTCTGCTTTTTATTAAAATTTCCTTGATTTCTTTAACACTTAATTGGGTTCTCGAATCTTGAATTTTCATCAAAAAGTTTTTATATAATATTGGAAATTTAAAACGACGTTGGTAAACCTTATACCTACTTATATTCATATTTTTACACACTTCGGAGATAGTCATTTCTTTATTTTCTTCAATGACTTTAATTATTTTATTATAAAGCGTTCTGACTCTATGATAATTCCATTTTATATTTGCTTTTATTTCATTTTTTTTACTAATTTTTTATCACCTACCATTAATTTCGGTATTTTTTCTCTATCAATTGCAACGCTAATATAATGATGACTATCAATGAATATATTACACAATTGTTTTGAATTTTTTATTATTTCCTTTTTCATTTTTTACCCAACTCATAAAAATAATGCGGTTTTAACCCTTTTATATTAAAGATTAATATTTCACTATGAAATAAGATATCCTTAAAAATATTTTTTGGCAAGCTAATTATACTCGAAATTTGAGGATAATCGCCATTAATAAATTTTTGCCATCGTTTACTTTTTGTTGTTTGATTCAACCTAAACCCATATGGCGTAAAAAGTACAATTGGAATATCTTTTCCAAACAATTCTATAGTTTTTTGGAAAAAAACCTCGGCCATTAAAGGCCTTCCTTTAGAATATCGTTTCGCATTTATTTTATTTTCTTCAGTTAAGTTAAAAGGAGGATTTATAATCACTAATCTAGGAAACACAAGCCCAGCTGGATACATTAAATAATCCATTTTTCTATAAGATTTGTCAAATTCGCAAATATCAAAGCCCATAACACAATCATAACCAGCTTTTTCAAAAGGCTTTAAT
>JACSEJ010000031.1_pt1 | contig 15597 bp, 14 predicted proteins | sample 8225461 | NCBI WGS metagenome assembly JACSEJ01 (sample SAMN15704941, study PRJNA253121) | viral metagenome | isolation source: viral RNA from sea star tissue | host: Pycnopodia helianthoides | place: USA:Seattle Aquarium | collected 2013 | reverse complement strand
GTGTATAAGTTACTAGCCCAAACATCACCAACCGTACCGTGTAACACTGGTTTATTAGTGCTCTGCTTGGTCTGTTTTGCGAATGCTGTGTAAGACACTAGCGCAACACTACCAACTGGTAACGAGGATTGCATTGCGTTGATTGTTGTATTCACCGTCTGTGATACAGTTGTCCACGAGACGCCGTTATCCGATGTCCATGTCAAGTACTCTGATGAACCCCCTAGACTTTTTCGAGTTAGAGGCAGGTACAACACCGAACCATCTGGAATCACCGGAATCCAAGTGCCTAGCCATCCGTCCTTCAAAGCATCTGTCTGTAGGATATTCGCAGGGTCTCCGATTACATCGGTGTGCGTGTACTCGCCGGATACTGAGTAGTCGGTCTCTACACAACGAACGAGATATACGGTTAACACCGTTCCATTAGGAAATGCAGCGTTGAACTCAGTAGCTGCGGAATCAGCATCAGCACCTAAAGGTATAGAATAGTGCCGAGTACCACCACCCGCCGCCATATGATACACACCTTGACCTACCCATGAGTTACCATTGTCACCAATGTATACTGCATAAGTTTTATCCCACACTAACCCTTTAGATTTGGCATCATTTCTACTTGAATTAAATGATGAAGCGTCCGAAGTTGTTGCATTAATTAAGAATGTGGTTCGTGCATTGTAGAAACCAAACGCGCTATTTGTATCTACTGACATATTCCCTGATTTCGTTATAGTTCCAGTATGAACAAAGTAATCACTTAATGCAGGTAGATCCGTTTCAACAAGATTTTCCTTACCGCGATACGTCCCGTTGATTACCTTCTGCTTCGCTGCGGTACACGCCTCCATGCTGTCCATAGGTTTAGCTGGAAGACGATGGTCTGTTACTCCACCCTGTCCGCCTGCGTAAATCGCATCGTAAAAGCGACCGTCATCACGTCCCGACTTCACACCCGCATGGGAGCCTACATACCCAGTTAAATCAATAGCACCTGCGTCTGTAGTATTAGTGGCTGGAACGACGTTGAAACATGTGGCGGTAGATGTATGTGAAATAACACCCTGAGCAGTATCCCACCACTTAACCCCAGAGGAATATGTATTAGCACCGTTACATTGTCTACAGCCCATAGGATTCAGCGAGGGGTGAAATGCCCCTTGGTTGAGGCGTTCTGCTGTACCCAGTGTTAACCAGTAGCATTCACCGTTGTATGCTGTTGTTGTGCTTGATACTGGTGAAAAAACACCTTTTTCTTTATTAGGATTATCAGCGTGTTCAGACCATCTATATACGTATCCCCAATCTTCTGGCAGAAGTGTGTCAGAAACACCTTGCGCCATTACTGAACTTGAAAGTGAATTAGTGTCATTAAATGATAAAAGGTTTGGTTTGTTGCTATCAACGTTAGACCAATCGCCATTCCCCGCGCCTGCAATAGTACGCTGACGAATACGGAATTGAACCAAGTCACCGTTCTCCATTAAGTAAACGTTATGCTCGCCACTTAAAATAGTAGCCTTCTGCGCATCAGTTAGAGTAGTCCAGTTCCAACCTCTACCTTGTGAACCAGTATCACCATCAAACACTGCTGAGTAAGTTACTGGACGATTGTCCAGTGCGGTAGCGATACCATCCACGGTAGTAGCCTGACTCTGAATGCACCCGTAAGGGTATACGAATGGTTTAGCGTCGGTGATTTGCTCAAGGAACCCCTCCAGCCCGAACAGATCGACCCTCTCGGTTACGACTTCGTTCGTTACTTTGCGTAATGAGATGCTATTAAACTCGACCGTACAAGGGACTGTACTGGCATCTTTTCGAGCGTATATCCATAGGCCGTTAGAGCTTGAACCTGATGTTATCGAGACCTTATAAGTGGTATTCGCCTCTATAGTGACTTGCATTGCAGGAGTATCGTCGAAATGAATATTCACTGAACTACTGCCAGTGGTACTCCCTACGCTAAATTCTACTTCATACGCAGTTGACGCCGTGGTAGACAAGGTTGCTGCGATGCGGTTATCTGCAATGTTTGCATCGGATACTAATGTTGCTACCCCTGACGCGATAGTTAAGGAACCGCGACCCCCTACTGACGTCCACGAACCATCATCACCTAGCCTAAAGTCACCGTTCTTTACGTCACCCTCGAATGCACGACTTACTGCCTCTGAAACGTCACCGCCTGAATCCGTCCCGTACTTCGGATCGACGTAGGTTAGGTGGTCGATTACTGAACCAGTTACACTATCGTAGCTTACTGTTCCGTCGGGAGCTTCGGGGAACTTGATGGTGCTTTGACTTACGCCCGAGTTGTTCATTCTATCGATTCGGGATGCGATACCCGCTAGAGCTACCACTGGGTAGAGCGTCTTAGACTCACCTACCGGAGAGCTTGAGCTTATTCGCCCTACGTATAGACTGTTCTCACTACCGGCCCATGAGTAGTGCCACATCCCCTCATTAACAACACCAGTTATCGCGTTAGAAATGGCATGCTTACCGTAGTGGACAAAGCCGCTCACCATCTCGCGCTCTGCTTGAGCACGGTTGGCCGTCATCTGCGCTTCATTGATAGCGAACTTATCAATTAATTCCTGACTAACCTTCACACCAAGATTATCTACAGCATCCTTTAAGTTAGTCTCAGGGACATCTGTAGTAGCAACGTGCGCTACCTGACTAGCAGTGTAGTCATTGTCTTGTGAGACCACGTTACCGAATCGACCGTGTACAGATATAACTGCATCACCAGTCTCTAGATGTAACCACTGATCTCCGCCCCACATAAGTTGGTCTTGGTCAAACAGGGTGAACGTCTCCGCTGAACCAGTAGTACCACCAATATTGACGGTTACACCGGTAGGCTTATCTGCATCACCTAGGATAACTAAGTAAGAGAAACCATTTGGAGTTACTGAACCACCGAATGCAGGAGCTACGCCTTGAACCAGAGTTGCATTGAGTGCATCGCCTGTAACCGTGATTGGATCGGTAGGAGCCATAGATGAAACTGGACGAGCTGCACCACGCACTACTACACCACCCGCTACACCTGCCAACAGGACATCACGAGTAATAGAAGTCAAACCAATAGATGTTTCCATTAATAGAACATCAGTAGGGTTAACGATACTTAGTACAGGTGCATTCTTAATATCAATGGCAAAGTCTTTACCACCAGAAGCATTACCAGTAGTAGCCAAACCAGAATTAGCTAATGCGTTGTACTCCATAGCGTCTAAGCGGTCTATCTCATCCCCTACGTTAGTAGCTTTATGAGCGATATTATCTGCTTCTAACGTTACATCAGGGCCAGTAATACCATTCACTGTTAGCACTGCATTGGCAGCAGGGCTAGGAATAAGTACGAACTTCTTAGGTACACTCACCGTGTCATAGAACAATATATCGGTTGAACGCGTAGTCTTACCAATTAAGTCGCCAGTGGTAAATTCGTAGAAATCCGATGAACCAGTAAAACTAACGGCATAGGAAGTATCATGCACTACGCTTGTCACATCTGGATACTCTGAACCAACTTCCGGTGTAAAGGTTCCGCCACCTAGGTTTAGTCCATCTGTGTAATCTGCCGCTAATTCTTCGGATGCTTTAGCTTCTGCTGCACTAACTTTAGCTGCGGCCGCTTCTTCATCTGCTTGTAGAATCTCAGGTAAGTTATCTATTACATCTTGGAAACCCCCTGAACCAAGGGAATCTGCTACCGCTGTAATGTCTTCTATGTTCTGCGATACTGTTCGCACATCATCATAGGCCGTGCCTAACTGACGATTGATCGCTGATGGAGTGGATGCCCCACTATTCTTAATTCCCATTAGACCTCATCCTCCAAATATTTAATAGCATTCTTTAGTAACTTAGGATTGTCATACATTAAACCAATCGCTTGATTACATGGGGAGCAGAGCAAACCACGCACCTTTCCATTAGTGTGGTCGTGATCTACACACAATCTAGTCTTACGCCCATTACGAACCACGTTGTACCCCTTGCCACAGATAGCACAAACATGCTTCTGCCGTTCTAACGTTTCATTGTACTGCTTGACAGTAATACCGTATTTACGGATTAACTGCTCAGTCCAGTTTCTTTCATTAGCACACGTTTTGCATTCAACTTTAAGCCTACCTTTACCACTTGAATGGTAGAACTCTTTAGTACGGGGATTGGTTATCCCGCAAGAAGTGCATTGATGCAGGATGCTCATATCCAGCCTCCTTTCTCAAGTTTGATATTGGTATCATTTGGGGTGTTGTGTAAAACGTTCATATCTTCTAACTCCTTACACATAAGTTCGTACTTAGCCATAAAGGTTTGAGACATACTCTGTTAAACTTGATCTGAACTAGAACTATATACACGCGAAGTAACGTAAGCCAGTAATGGTTCAACACAATAGTCAGGTATGTCTATGTCCACTAAAGATGGGTCTTGTGTGAGTGGATCAATCTCTACATGTTTAGCCCGATACGTAATAAACAAAGTAGTATCGGCAGCAGGATATGGAACCTGCAATGTCTTGTAGTTAGGTAAGAATACAGAGTAGTTATTGTTGTTGTCATTGACCGGTAGTTTTAAACCAGTCTCATCATATACTTCCTGAATTCGAATGATGTCATCAGCGAATGGGTTCTCTACTGTATCTGCTATCCATTTTACTGGTTCAGTAGAATCCACATTACTTTGTGCGTACTTAGAGTCTAGAATATACAAAGCAATAATAGGGTCTAAGTCGATTGCTACTTCCTGCTCTTTCAAACAGAAACGAGTATGCAGTGATAACAAGGCACGGTTAATGTGGCGTATCAGGATAGGGTAATCCGCTATCTGTACTCCTGTTGGATCATCTAGATCACCAGAGAAGGAAAACTGACTAAGTTCTCCAGTCTCTAGGTCATTAAATATATCCCGTAGTGTAGTCATATCTCTTCTCCTTTCGAAAGGTTATTAATTATACGGTGTAAGAGTTAAGTCTGTCATTGGTGAACTGATCAGGTTGTTCCCAGTAATACACACTATCTGCTGACTGAACCAGTCTTCCTTCATTAGATGGTTTGAATGCCTTCATCACTGACAACATAGAAATAGTATCTGAGAAGTCGTCATGCTTAGACTTGAAACCATGAATAGATATCAAGGCTAATTCATCCATAGCCTGAACCATAGGTTTAGTCATCTTCATCTCTCTAGGGAACATCACCTTATGAGATTTAAACATTGGAACCATGGTTTGGAATCTAACAAACTTATTATTGTTTGGTCGTATACCTTCTCGGTTAGAGTTATTGTCAGTAGCAAGTCTGAACCATATACCAGTATCTTCCATTCGACGTTTGATTAATGAGATGAAACCACCCTGCTGACCGGTGACTTCCACACCTACTGAGATAGGTTGATATTCCTGAACCAGATGTAGTAAGTCATCTATGTTCTTATCCATGGTTTGTCTTTCACATCTACCATCTACCCATAACCAGTCACCGTTAGAGTTGTAAGCCCAAACAGAGATAACTGAGAAGTCAGCAGATTCCTTTTCAGAAGTAGCAAAGTCAGTAGTAATATAGAAGTTGTAACTTGGTTTATTTCTAATTACTGCATCTCTTGAATACCAGCAGATATCACCATCTTGGATTAGTCGGTCATCATCACTCATAATTCGTAGCATCAACTCTTGGTTAAACGTATCGGCTTTACCGGACATAGTGGCCTTCTTGTATTGCTTCATTACATATTCGTAATCAAACCGGTCTTCCCATGAACCACGGAAGTCTGCTCTCTCACAAGGGAAGGTTTCACATACAGGAAATACGTTCACATTCCATGCACCTGACTCAACTGCCTTGTACAGTGGGTCTTTAGCGTTGAAGGGAGTACCTGACCATATAATCTTACGTAGGCTAGGATGGAGTGCGTAATCAATTGCCTTGTAGATTGTATCTTCAATAGAAGAAATAACAGTAGGTGAACGAGCATCTTCATCAGAAAGTAAATCATCCAGTACAGCTAACTGAGGACGCTTACCCATCTCTTTGGCTCCACGTACACCAGTCTTAGCGCCATAACCTTTTACGATGAATCGCTTACCATCAATGTTATTAAACTCATAACGAATATCTGTGAACCTGCATTTAGGTAAGTATTTCTGTAGGAAGTCTGAGTTCTCCCAACGGAACTCTAAGTTCTTACGCATGTTCTTCACGCCATTATCAATGGAGTCGGATACGTAAATAGCTAAGTCAATCTTGCCGAAATTAGGTATCTCTCCAAACACAGCTATGTATAAGAACAGGTACTCACCTAACAAAGTAGTCTTAGCCAAACCACGATGGCACATGTTGATTGTATCGGATTCGTCAGTCGCTACCTTGTCCAACATCTTGTAGTGAACCACTGGAGTTTTATTCTCTTCCCCTCCTGAACCATTAACTAGTTTGATGAAGTTAACAAACTCAAGCGCGAAGTCTGTAGGTACGTATTCTGACCCATCCCCATAGTCAATCTGGTTCAGGTACTCTGTTACTGTTTTTATATCCATAACCTCTATTTCCTATTTAATCTCTGAACCATAATCTTAACAGGTTTGGTCATTTTATGATTAATGCTAAAATCTTTTAGTCTACGTAGACAAATAAGAGGAATTGAAATGGCTTCTGTAAAAATAAACCTACCTAAGAATACTTGGGTAGACGTTACATTAGGTAACGAAAAGGGGACAATTACCCACTATCAAGGACGCACTGATATCTTATTTGTGCAGTCTGTAAATATCCCTAATCTGACTCCACCTTATAACAATGCTATTGCAGATGTACTAAGTCCGAAAGAGCATAAAGTTAAATACTTTAGTGGCCTGTCTTCTCAGAAAATTTGGGCTTGTTCAGTAGACTTTAGTTCTATTGTTGTATCAACAGAAGCGGAGGTCTAATTATGCCTATTGGTAATCAACCGAGTTTGGGTGGAGGTGGTTCAGGTGGTTCACCTGATACTGCGGAACAGATTCGAGGTAAACTTGAAACCTTATTGGGTACTGAGCGTTTAGACGCATCTTCAATAAAGAACATTCCAGAGGGTTCAGCAAGTCTACTATCTAAAATCCATGAAGTTGCTTTGGGCGAGGGTTTGGCTCATGGTGACGCATTCTCACAGAATGGTGCGGATGACTTCCTAGCTGCATTGGGTACAGGTGCTACATTTGCATCAGGTGATCGAGCGTTGCCTGCTTACTACAACTCAGGTGGTAATATTGCCTTCTTTGGTGGTAGTGGCGATGATCCAACAGATGCTACGAATGCCATAATCGAGATCGTGATACCGCATGAGTATTTCACTACATCACAAGAGTTACGTGTAACTGCTAAAACTTCTTCAGCTAGTGGTACTCGCAAAATCTGGGCTTATGCAGGTGATGCTACAGCGTCAGGCGTAGAGTTAAATGTTACTCGTGGTGCAACAACAAATACCTCTAGTAATCAACGCACAGTGTTTTTTGATATCAGTAACAACTCAGAAGATATTCACCTTTATGTCTCTAAGCAAGTAATACTAGATATTGCTTTACCTAATAAGTCTGGTCGATGGGGTGCGCTATTTACTGCTACCAAATTAGCGGAAGCGGTTAAGTTTGCACAACTATCTTTAAACGTTGTACATGGTAATACCCTAAGCCATGCTGATTCAAATACTGCATTGATTCATATGGGTGTTGGGGCTTACTTCCGTACTACCAATGACCGAGCTTTGCCTAATGTATTCAGTAGTGGCGATAGATACGGTATCTACGGCGGTGATCGAACAGCCGATGAGACTACGGATGGGCGTGCATGTGAGATTGTAATCCCTGCCCACAGCTTACAGCACAATATGGTTATTGAGGTTCTACGTGAGTCCTCTTCTTCAGGTGCTGCCAACTCTCGAATGGTTGCTTACTCAGGCGATCCGACTTCAGGTGGTACGAAGCTAGTTCCTATCTCTGGTACTGAGGCTTGGACTAGCACTTCATCGGAATCAACAGTCGCTTGGAACGTATCTACTACACCAACAGCAGTCGATGAAGTTACAGAGGATCTACATATCTGTATTATGGGTCAGTCGGTATTTGCACTTGATCTATATAAAGTTGCTACACACGTTGCTACAGACAATCACGTTCAAGAGTTACGAGGTGGTTCACGCCCTGCTGTATTCAGTGCATCAACTGTTTACTCAAAGTATGATCGTGTTTTCTACAACGACTCATCTTGGGTAGCTATCGAGCACCTATCTGCGGGTTCTTGGGATGTAACCAAATGGCTAAAAGCATCCATCCTAGACAATGTTAATGCTGTAATTGATATTCTAGACAAGCACTCATTGTATGAGGCAGAGTTTCTAGAAGTACGTGGTGAAACTCGTCCGGCAGACTTTGACCCATCAGTAAATTACTATAAGTACGATGTTGTTTTCTACAATAATGCTACTTGGGTAGCTCGTGCAGATATCACAGCAGGTGTTTGGAATCCAGATAACTTCATGGAAGCTGCCCTAATCGGTTTGGCTGAAACACTAGTAGTTGTCGGTGATGTGGTTCAGCAATTATTTGCCATTGAAGATGAACTACGTGGTGGCAATCGCCCTTCCGACTTTAGCAGCACACTTACTTACACCAAGAATGCCAAGGTATTCCACAATGGTTCATCTTGGGTAGCTCGTCGTGATTTAGGTGCAGGTGCATTCGATGAGGACGATTGGTTAGCAGCTAACTTGTTTGATGTAACCGATCATCTACTATTCATTGATGAAGAGAACGTGCGATTACAAGATCAAGTAGATACATTACGTGGTGGTGCGGGTGTATACCCTGACTACGCCGCAACTGGTAAGTCATATACCAAAGGTGAGTTCATGCATGAACCAACTTTAGGTAAGAACTATTCTGCTAAAGATGATATCCCAGCTCCTGCCGGTGCATTTGATGCGGCCTTATGGTTTGAAGCTTCTTTAGCTGCTTCTGTTACACCATCGACTACTAAAGATTTACTAGAGTCTCTAACTGGTTCAGACCGTTTAGAAGCTAGTGCAATCCAGAACCTACCTACTGGTGGTGGTGGTTCCCATGAAGTGGTCACTAAAACTGTAAACCCTGCTAATCAGTGGATGGACTTAGTTGTTTGGGATGCACTTTCACCTGTAACACTTGATGCTTCAGCAGCAGATATTTCGTTGTATGGTGTATCTACTACCAATAACTTCGTTCTTGAATGTACCGTTAAGATGTTTGCTACTCGTGGTACATCTGATTGGGATGGTAACATCAAGATTGAATCACTCATAACTGAGTACCCTACAACTAATGTACCTGCTAAGTATCGTATCCTACGTGACTCAGTTGCGTTGGGTGATGTGATGCGTTTCCAAGTATTAATCGGTGTGGATTTCGATATCGATTGGTTAATGCTTAATAACTTCTCTCTTCCTTATAGTTCAGCTGTTACGTTTGATATTAACAACTTCGTTGATATTCCGAACCAACAAACACTAGAAGAGATGGATGTTACTCGATGGGAAGAGTTGGGCATTCGTAGCGGTAGTACTGACGGCATCACAGCTAAGAGTATCCATGACTTAGACGCTGCGTGTTCTATTGACTTCTCACAAAGCACTGTTGATATCTATGCAGGTGATCAGATCGTTGGTCAGTTTGAAGATGATGGTGTAAGTTTTACTGGTGGTGAGTATGGTTCATGGGGAATAGCAGCATCTGACCCATTCGCAGCCAGTCTTACGTATCCAGTTCTTACCGAAAATACTAACCCGATCAATCCAGTAATCCTTACAATTACGGATTCATCTACAGGTTCTGGTATATGGCAACGTTTCATGTACTCCGGCCTAGGTAACTACTGTGTTGCTCCCGAAGATACGGATGCACGACTTACCTTTAACTACCAAGGTGTAGATACCAATACTAGTATTAAAACTAAGCTTCGTATCTACTCAATCTTTGGTAGTACATGGGAAGCTCGTTTACCTGATGGTACTGTGGTTGCATCATTGGTTCAGGCAGGTGGTTCTAAGCTATACGAGAGCGAGTTCACGTTCGAGGTTACTGAGGAGATGCGTGATAACGGTGAAGCCGATATTACACTGAACCATGTATCTGGTGGCTTTGCTAATAGTGATGCAATATTCGAGTGGGAATTTGATGTTGTCTCCGTAGAACCAGAACGTGATCCGAATGTAGTTCTACAGGTCGATTCTAACTACCGTGGTGTGATGCTTCCTCGTGTTGCAGGCGCAGTAACAACATTGGCTGTTAACCCTGCCGGAGCTATTGCCTTAAACAAAGAACGAAACAACAGTCCTATTTGGTCAAACGGTTTAAGTTGGAACAATATCAAAACCGCAAACTTCCAAGCAGAGAAATCGTTAGTTGATACAGGTTACTTCTCGCAAGTAAAAGATGGTCAGTTGACTACTTTTGGTTGGGTTTCTCACTCTCCAGGTACGTTACCGGTTCAAACGGTTGATGGTTACGGTGGTTTCTCCCGTCTACTACATATCAACGATACGTCTACTGGAACGATTAGTGGTGCTATCCGAAATCTGACGACTACGGAAGCGGTATACCTGAGTGATCATGGTTTCCGTTGGGATTTCGAGTGGCTACCAGAGGCTAATGCTGTCCTCCACTACATGGAGTTTAACGCAAGCTTCCACGGTGGACGAGGTCGATTCCTACTGAACTTCACACATGATGCCAGTCAGATCACCATAACTAATGGTTCAGACTCACAAACAGCGTATGCTCCCTCAGCTCGAATGCTGAAAGTAGCTTGTTTCGTTGCTCCTGCTAGTACAGATATGCAGGTTTATATTGATGGAGTCTTTGCGTTTACATTCCCATATGATGTGGGTGCAGGTGAAAACGTAAACCGTATGCACCATACGAGTGGTACTTCGAGTGGTACTGGCCGATCAGGTTACTTGTTGTCATCTAACCTTACGGTACTACAACCAATTGACCACTACCCTACGGTTGAAGAGATTCAAAGTTCTCTAGAACTATTCATTCCAAACGTAAACTCAGCTTCGACGATTACCGTTCCTCGAAGTGTTTTCCCTATTGGAACGGAGTTCAAGGTAGTCAATGGTTCAAGTATTGCTTGTACTGTTCAAGGTCATGCGGATGATGCTCAAGCATTTGGTGGCAAGTCTCACTTTGAGATTCAGCCATTTACTCACGCTACATTCATCCAGACAGCTACACCTTATGGTTCATACTGGACGGTAGATGGGGAAGTAGATCATCATGTATCTATGTCAATTGATTCAAGCCATGTTCTGAGATCACGTAAGGGTAACTACCACGGTGAAATCAATGTGACTTCTATTGCTGTAGGCCACTTCCAAGTTCAGTTAGTAGGTCACAATCTTCTAGCCCACACACCAATTACAGCCACGGTTAATCTTGGTTCAGGTGGTTGGCAAAAAGCGGTATGTGCTAATGTCGATGTAGGTCGAGTCAACGTATATACTGGTGATCTGCTTACTGATGTAGCAGAGGATATGCCAGTTACTATTTCGGTAACTTGGTAACGATATATAAGCCCCTACGGGGGCTTTTTAGGGCTTAGATTATGAAATTAGATTGGTTAAAACAAAACGGTGTTGCTTTATTTGCTTTAGCAGTCGCTGGGGTAGGGGCATATACCTCTATTGTTGCCCAACAACAGACATTGCTTATGGCAGTGGAGGGTTTGGAGAAGAGAGTGGACGCTCAGGGCAATCATATAGGGCTATTAAACACTCGTATGATCGAAACTGAACGTACAGGGGATAAATCAGTAATTGCAGTGGATAACTTAGTACAAGCGACCAGTGAACTTGCTGCTACAACGAGTCAACTAGTGATTTCAGTTGCTAAATTAGAAGTTCAAATAGAAAAACGCTCTAAAGAGTAAGATTATGGGCGAAAGGACTCGCCCTAATAACTATTCTCCCTCTACAAACTCACCATCTACAATCAAACGGCTATGCGCGATCTCTTTTGCATTCATTGAACCAGAAGTAATCGTGTCTCTTTGTAAAGTAACCAAGTCTTGAACTGCTTTACGTAGGTCTGTGATCTCTGATGAGTCTTTCTGAACCACATCTAATTCAATCTTAGCAGTCTCTGGTGGCTTAAGATGTGTAAGCACTGAGTTTGCAGCGTCTGAACGTACTTTCTCACTGTTCGCAGTGGTCATAAGCTCAATTTGAACCATCAAAGCTCTCTGACGATGGTCTTGATTGAATACATGGAACGGAATAGCTGTTTGTTCCCATATGGCGTTAACTAGTTTGGACTTATTATAGGCCGTCACGTATCGCGCTATGGTTTTGTCTTCTACACCTGTCTGTTTGAAGTGTGCGAACTTAGTTGCGAATGTTCTAGCGTAGGCTTTTACGTTGGTATCGCCCATAAGTTTGTAGGATACATAACGAACTGCATCTACGTACTGATCCATAGTCCACTTTGAACCATTAAGTACACTAGTATAGGAGACAAGGTTCTCTCTGTAGTGCTCTCTGAACTCAGGGTCGAGATTCATAGTATTAATTTTATCTACTAGGTTTTGGTCTATTCGACTCTTTAGAGTCTTAGGTACAACGCTTGATAGGTCTTGTATAGTTAGTTGGGTCATTAGGTTACTCCTCTTTATATAGAGAGTGTACAGTCAATATGTAGTAAAAGGAATGTGTAATGGAACAGAGTAAAAACATGAATATCAGTTTGGCAGAGATGCCTGATGAATTTTTTGAAGATGAGAACGGAGCAAGAAAGTTAAATATGGATCTAATGAATGGTGCGCACGAAGAGGTACTACTTCACATGAATTCAGAACAACTAAAGGTTGTATTGGCCTTTATGGAATCAACAGGTGTTTTCTTTGGAGATGATTATTCTGATGGTTTAGATACCCCTAAAGATTTTCTAACTCACATGCACAAGTTTAGCCCTAAGCAGTATGCAGATTATATTATGCTTATTGCCCATCTATCAGAACAGGAGCATAAAGCAAATGAGCTTTCATAATAAACCATCTAAGATCCCAACTGGTAATTACAAGTGGGCTAGACAAACTGATCCCTATGGTCGAGTTCATCCCTCTAAACAAGAACCGTCTGGTTCAGGGACTAAGAAGAAATAAAAGAAGCCCTCACTTGGAGGGCTTAATCTTATATGGTTCAGAACTTATGGATAAGTAATTGTAGGTGGAGCATCTGGGATATCCGATGCCTTAACATTACCCGTAGCAATAGTTCGTGGCTGAACCTTAAGTAACACATCCATATACTTCTTGTAATATGTATTAAGTTCTTGGATGCGTGTCTGAACCAGTTCAAACTCAGTTTGTTGAGCAGGGATAGGTGTCAGTGTATGCTTTGCCATTATAATCTCCTATTAATAGATTCGAGGCTGGTTCAGTATACTGGTTCAGGGATTCTGATGTAAGGGGGCAAGCCCCCTGTTGTGGAATAAATTAATTACTATAATGTAGTTGCTATGTAGGTATTTAATATGTTAAGATCCAATTACTCTTTAGGAATAAGGAGGGGGGAAGAGTATATGTCGATTGACGATCTATTTAAAATGCAAGATCAAGTACGAGACTTTGAGAATGTACTGGGTGACAAACTAAGCCAAGAAGATGTACGTACATTCTTATCAGATGAATACAAACCACATGAAGTCCATTGCTATATGGTCACATTCTACGGAGGAGAGACAGTATGATCACTCTATACAAAGAAAAGGATTCACTATTCTATTATATGGAAAAAGATAAGTACGGTGCTTACTTCCATTACGCAAGTACTGAACTAGAGTCAGCTCTAACATCCAATATTAAACAAGCCCTTAATTACTTAAACTCATCCATTAAAAGTCGCCGTAAGGGGATGCTATCTTCAGTAACCAAACAACCACATAGGTTTGAACTGATCGGTGAAGTGGATAGTGTCTCAGATATAATCGCAATATTAACCTTACTGGAGGCGTAATGCTTAGAAGAGTACTCAGTAACCAAGGACGCTCATACATAGTACTAGATGAGAATAATCCAGTATTAAAATGGAATAAGTTCAATAGTAAATGGGAAATAGTAGATGTTGGTAAAAGGTTTTGGCCTGAAGTTAAAGTAATGATCCACTACAAGGAACGGACTCTAACTCCTGATCAAGAGGACACATACAACGAACTTACTTTATTTCAATAGAGGATTTATGGTTCAGAGAAATAGAGAAAACCACCAAGGCATCTTGTGTTAAGTCTAATCCCCTACTACCGATAGTAATAATTAATTAAAAGTTAACCCTTGGTGGTTTAATTTGGCGGTAGATATACGATTCGAACGTATGGGCAGTAAAACCACCATCCCCTTAGCAGGGGGACTCTTTAGACCTCTCAGACAATCTACCTAAATGTATGGTGGTTCCTCTTGGATTTGAACCAAGTACCCCCACCTTATGAGGGTGGTGCTCTAACCTAATTGAGCTAAGGAACCGAATTGGTACTCATAACTGGATTTGAACCAGTGACCTTACCCTTATCAGGGGTGCGCTCTACCTACTGAGCTATACGAGTATGGCGGAAGATACAGGACTTGAACCTGTGACCTGATGGTTAACAGCCATCTGCTCTACCAACTGAGCTAATCTACCTTGGCGGGAAACCACTAAACACACACCCAAATAACGACTTTTAAGCTTTTCGTGTATCTAACAGTTTCCCATTGTTTGGTCGGTGATGCAGGATTCGAACCTACGACCCCTTGCTCCCAAAGCAAGCGCTGCTACCAGACTGAGCTAAACACCGGAGAACTGAATATACGATCACTGAGTCACACCTGTCAATGTCTGAACCAAAAACTTTTTAGAAAATTCGTTAATAATGTATAGGTGCAGTATTTACACTCTTTTACACTGCCACAGTCCATACCCCCCCCCATGTAAAGAACAAGAGCACAAACAAGTTTGTATATAGGGAAATGTATCCCATCACTACTCAAAAGGAACATCACATGGCAATGGGCATCAAGCAAACAGTTAAGACATCTATGTCTGCAATCGGCACAACTCTAGGCACTATCGACTCATCAGCAACCTACATCAAGAACGTAGTAGACGAGGCTATCCGTGTCCAAGAAGAGACATCAGACCTACGTGTCAAGAAGTCAGTACTAGAAGCTAAGCGTGAGCTAGCACAAGACATCATCACTCTAACAGAGAAAGAGAAAGAGCTAATCAAAGCACTCGATGACGTAGTACTAAACAAACCAACTCCAACGCAAGAAGCATAAGGTCAAGGTCTAGGGCGAAAGCTCTAGATCAATTGCTTTTTACACTTACACAAGATCAAGAGCACACAACACCATGGATAGATAGATATTAAGACACAAAACCATAGTTCTCCAAAGCATAAACGACAAGTCGTTTGTTAGGGATATCACTGTCCCTATTACCCTGAACCAGAGGTTAAATATGCTAATCGTTCAAGCGGTAGTATTCATCCCATTCATTGCATACTTAGTTATGTACTACACAGATATGGAG
>JACSEJ010000030.1_pt1 | contig 15742 bp, 14 predicted proteins | sample 8225461 | NCBI WGS metagenome assembly JACSEJ01 (sample SAMN15704941, study PRJNA253121) | viral metagenome | isolation source: viral RNA from sea star tissue | host: Pycnopodia helianthoides | place: USA:Seattle Aquarium | collected 2013 | reverse complement strand
GTGTTGGGTGTGTTTGGAGGGGGTCTTTTAGGCGTATTATAAGAAGCTATATATAAGAAGCTAAAATAAAATATATAAATATCACACACTGGGGTATGTAAAGGTGAACAAGCTGTTAAATCAAGACCTGTAAGTCATTAAACTGAATAGTAAAATAATCTAAGAAGGGATATATAATGGGAAAAACTCATAGAAAGCTTCCATCATCAGGTTGAATGAATGATATAGGATTCAATGCTGAGGGTATGGGACCAATGAAATCAAAGAAGTTCTACACAAGAAAAGGTAGATATGGTAAAAATAATTTTGATAAATTTTAATAAATCTGTTATAATTAAAGTACTAGACCACAAAGTCACTAAACTTGATAGTAAAATAAATATATGATAGTTACCTATATTGGTAGCGGAAAGAAGACAAAATGCAAAATAGCAAATTAACAAGCGTATTAGTAAAATACAACAATGAAAACATGGGAACATGAAAAAAACATTCAGAGAAAAGTGGTAAAGACTTTTATTCAATCAATGTTCCAGCAAAACAAGCAAGTAATAGAATTAGTTTCATATTACAACCAAAATTTGTTTACACTGATGAAAAGAAAAATAAGGAAACAGGAACTATTGGAAATCAAAACATTTACATTATGAAGGAATGAGAATATAATTTAAATGTATATAATGTTGATTCAAAAGTAGGAACAAACAAAAAAATTACAGGAGTACAAGTTTTAGATTTAATTAAAGCAAATGTAACACCAGTTGAATTTATTCAAACAACTGATAAAAAGGAAGAAGCTGATGTTGAAGCTTCAATAATAGGTCTTTAATAGACAATACAAAGGTTCTAAGCGAAAGTTTAAACCTTTGTGTGGTTTATTAAACCAATATAGTAAAATGATTAGATAAGAAAGAAAGAAAGAAACAATATGAATCAAGAAATATGAAATGGTAATAACTTAAATGATTGAGTAAATTATTTAGTGAAAGCTGACCATAAAAATAGAGTGAGAAATCACTTAACATTAGAATTAGAAGACTTTGTACAATTTTCAATAATGAAAATTTTAAAATATACAAATATATTAGGTACAAATGTTAGTAAACAATCAAAAGCTTATATAGGAAAGATTGTTAGAAATGAAGTTGGAGATAAATACCAACAAATGCAATTTGTTAAAAAAGGTAAAAACAATAAAGGGGACCCAGTCCAAGTATTTAAAATTGAAGATGAAACAATCATTATAGATGAAAATACTACTATGATAAATAGACCTATATATAGTGAATTCCAAAATATATTAACAAATAGTGAAATTAAAATATTAGAAAATTATGCTTACGATAAAAGCACTAATAAAAAAGAATTTCAAAAAATAGTAAATAAGATAAGAAAGGATATAAATTATGGTGAATAGACCAAAAGATAAATGATATAGAGAAATGACTTATAGAGAGCTTGATGATGCTTACAATTTAAAATTAACTGAATGTAGCATTGAAAACAATCTAACAGATGAAGAAAGAGATTTATGTGAAATACATATAAATGAATATAGAAATGAAATTCTATATAGATGGGAGAAAGAAAATGAATAAAGAAACAAGAATAAAAAGAACAATAGGAATTATAATTTTAGTGTTTGTAATAGGAGTATTAACATTTGGAATGTTCTTACCATCAATAGAAAAAAATATTGAAACAAATACTACAATACAAAGTAAATGTGAAAAAGGTTATGCTATTAAAAATGGTATAAAATTATTATCAAATAAAAAGATAGAAACTCCATTAGATTTTGATTTAACTTTTGAAACTCAATTTGTAAAACAAGGAGTTAAAGATTGTGCTATAACAGATATTGATATACTAAATGAATTTACAACAGAAGTATCTATAGATAGTAATGATTATAAAACAATAACAACTGATTATGAATCAACAGGAACAAATAAAACAAAATTCACATTAAAAAGTTTAACTTTAAAAGATATGGAAAAGATTGATATAGATAATTTTAATATTAAATTTCAATTTACAACTCCTTTAAAACATCCAAACTATCGTCCAGATTTAAATCCAGATGAATATAGAGTTTATATGGGTGGTAATAAATATGATATAATATTTAACAATTTTAAATCATATGAGCTAAATCCTTCACCAGAAGTACCTGTTATAGAACCACCATTTACTAACCCTGATTTACCTATTGATAAACCAGAAACTAAACCAGAAGAAGGTATTAGTGGAATAGAAGTAGCTTTAATTACAACAGGAGTATTAATAGGTATTGTGTTAATAATAATAGTAGGTTTCTCCATATGAGATAATAAAAAACCTATTGAACAACAAAGAAAACCAAGAAGCAAACATTATTTAGAAACTAAAACTGATAAAGAATTAGAATTAATAATAACAGCTCCAACTAATAAACACACAAAAGATAAAGCAAAAGAGATATTAAACAATAGAAAGAATAATAATGTTTAGTTGATTTTGAATGTTTACTGAAAAAGAGCATGAAGAGCTTTTAATGGAACTTGAAAAAGAACGTTTAAATGAAATTAAAAAAGATAGTAAAATAGTAAAGAAAAATATTAGAGAAATTAAGAAACATATAAGAAAGGATATAACATAATGAACTGAAAAGTAATACAGAAATTTTTAAAAGGATTATTAAAAGGTAAAAAACCAATAGTCCCTTTAAATGTAAAAACAATATCAAAGAAAACCCAAGCTTTGGTATCAAAAGAAATTGGTATGAATAGTAAAAATTTCAAACCACTTACTAGGGTAGAGAAAATACATAATGCTAATAAATTAGTTGAAAAAAAGTTAAGACAAGGAACCAAACTTACTAAAAGTGAAATAGCTATATATAAAGAATACTCACTAATAAAATCAAATCCTAAAAAGTGATATGGTGTTAATGTTAACACTTCAATAGAAAAAGGGAAAGGAATAATTGAAGGAACTAAAAAATTATTAGAGAAAGATGTTGTAAAAGGTGTTTTATCACCAAACATATATGGTACTCTTAAAGCAAATGAGATTGCTTTAACAAGTAAAGGAAAAGCTTCTATTGATAACATAATAAAATCATTTCCTGGTGTTGACTATAGGGAAGCTAGTAAAATGTTTCTTAATGTATATAGAGAAAAAACTGTATCTATAATAAATACTGGTACTAAAATTCAAAAAAGAGAATTGTTAAAAGCAGGAACAAAAGAATTCTTTAAATTAGCTGGTGAACCTGCTTTAATTGGTGGTAAAGTAGTTGCAGTTAAAGGTGTTATTGAAAAAAGTAATGATTTAATAAGAGAAGTTATTGGTTTAAAAGGTCAAGAAACTGAAAACTTATTAAGAGAGTTAGAAAGATTAATGCCAATGAATGATTTAAATAGAGTTGACTATATAGAAATAGTAAAACAATCTAAATCAAAATTAGCTTTAAAAAGAGATGCTGAAATCTTTAAAATGGCCAATGGTGTTAAGAAAATTGATATAAACATCCTTAACAAAGAAAAAGCTAGACTATCAGCTTCTAAAACCATTACAGACGCTAGATTAAGTAAGATAGTTAATAAAGCATTGGAAGCACAAGCAGATAACTATATTATAGAGTTTGCTGATAAATTTTCTAACAATGGTAAAACATGATATGAAAATAAAATTGCTGATGGTTGAAGTGAAGAAAAAATCAAAGCACATTTAAACAAACAAAGGAAAGGATACCTTGAAGGTAGAAAGAAATGATTTAAAGATAATGAGTTATCAATAACTGATAAAGCTAAAAGAGTTTTTAAACTATTTAAAGGTCAATGAAGTTGAGAAGATTCTCCAAGAGATGAATTACCTTTTGAAGATGATGATGGGTTTGAGTATGAATGGGAATAATAGAGAAGTTTTCATTTATGATTATGAAACAGAACCAGAAGCTTATGCTTTAAAATATAAAACTATTGATACATGACTATGTTATATATCAAACATGACAAAAACTAAAACCTTACTTTCATTAGGAATAAATGAAATGATTGAATGAGTATTTAAAAATGGTAAAAGAGAAAATTACCTATATGCTCATAATGCTGGTAGATTTGATAACCATTTCAATTTACCTAAACTAATGGAATATTGTTATCAACATGATATTGAATTAGTTGATAAACCACCCCAACTGGGTGAGATAGGTTTATTCATTCTTAAAACAAATAAAAATGTTATTATGAATATGATTCTATCACATAGAGGTAAACAAATTATATTTAGAGATACAGCAGCTATTATAACCGGTACATCAGTTAAGAAATTAGGTGAGACATTAGGTTATAAAGGTGATAAAGGAAAAGGAGTTATTGATTATGTTTCAATTAGAAACTATAAGAAATTATCAGATGTTCCTTTATCAGATGTTCTATATATTAAAAAGGATGTTGATATTGTTATTGATTTCTTTAATAATTCTGATATTGATTTAAGTAAATATAAGCTTACTATATCAGCTCAAACATATTCTGAGTATATTAAACATTTTAGAAAAATGTTAAGAGCAAGAGTTATATGAGAAAGAAGTCAAGGTATTAAACATAAAAACATTAAAAAATCTGTTGCTGGAATGTTTAACAATATCTTTCCAAACTTAAAACCTGAGATGTGATATGAGTTAAAAAACTATTACTCTGGTGGATTTACTTTTGTTAATCCTAAGTTTAATAATACAATTATTAAATCTAATGTAAAACAATATGATGTTAATTCACTTTACCCATTTACAATGGAAGATAATGCTATGCCTTATGGTTTACCATTATCTAATAACATTGTAAGAAAACTACCTAGAAAGAGTTTAGATACTGAATTCTTTACTCTATGAGAAATAATCCCTATGACTGATTTAAGAATTAAGAAAGGGTTTATACCTTTTATAGGTAAGAAAAATACATTCAAAGGTAAAGGTAATGAATATAAGAACGTTATTAAATTAGGTGATATCCATAGTATTAAAATACCTACACCAATTAAACTATTGTTTGAAGAATATTATGAAGGAAATTATGTTGCTATCCCTAGACATGTATTCCAAACAAAAGATTTATATTTCCAAGAATATTTTGAACATTGAAAAGAGAAAAAGAAAAATGGTGGTGTAGATAAAGTTGAAAGTAAATTAATGATGAATTCATTATATGGTAAATTTGGTCAAAAGATTTTCTTTGAAAGTTATAGATATAGTCTATGTCCTATTACAGGTATTTATGAACAATATCTTTATGAAGAGAAATTGGAATTAACTGAGGATGAAAAGAAAAAGAAAGAAGGTAAATATATACCAGTAGCTATAGCAACTTCATCATTTGCAAAAGCTATAACAATTAAAGCTGTACAACAAAATGCTGATAAATTTATTTACTGTGATACAGATTCAATGCATTTACTAATGGATAATAAAGACACTCCTAAGGGAATTATTATTGATAATGATAAATTTGGAGATTGAAGTAATGAATGACCAGTAGAAGACTATGGTGAGGTTTTAGAAGCATGTTATGCTGGTGCTAAAAGATATATGGTTAGATTTATTAGAGATAGTGAACCCTACAATATAGTTAAGATAGCTGGAATAACAAATGATGAATGAAAACAAACACTATCAGCTGAAAAGTTTAAATATCATATAGATAATCAAACACCTATTATAAATGGTTGTAAGCAAAAGAAAAGTTATGTTAGAATAGATAGTGTTAATATTCCATTACCTGGGGTTTATTTAAAAGAAATAAATAAAGTTTTAAGATAGTGGGGTATGTAAGAGTGTAAGGATTAATTTAACTATTTCCTTATGAGGACCTGGAATAGTCCAAAAACTTACCAAGTGTCAGATACACTTTAAAAGTTGGCTGAGGTGGAAGAACATGGTTACCCCTTAATAGATGTTCATGTAAAGTTAGTAGTGTTGGTTAAAGCTTTACAGGAAGTATAGTTTAGTTGGTCTAGAACGCAATTTGATATCAATTGAAACCTTGGTTCGAACCCAAGTGCTTCCAGTACTTATAAATAGCAGGACCTGAACGTACGTCCTAAAACTGTTCACATTTTTGAATACAACTGTCTGTCCGGTAACTTGTATATCATTAACTCTCTATCTAGGAAATGGGTATTGAGGAGACCATATACGAAAGGATATGGTAGGAAGTATCTTACTTCCATTATTTATAAGTAACGTGTCCTGAGTAATGACCATGTCTAAACTGCTCAAAGACTACAAAGTCTATAATCTTGAAAGCGAAATATTATGAAAGGGGTATCTATTGGCCCTTGTCCTAAAACTTAAATTTTACTATAAGGTTTAAACACTTAAAATATAGCTTCTAAGCTATATTTTTTGACGTTATAGGGGTATGTATAAGTGTAAGGAATATAACCCTATAAGCTACAATCAAACACCTGGAAAAGGGTAAGTCTTATGGGCCATTCATGTTTGTTTAAGAATGATTATAGTCCTTACATATTTTAAAATATTATATGAAAGGATAAACATTATGACTAAAATTCAAGAACTAGAAGCTCAAATAGAAGCTTTAAAAAAGGAAGAAGCTGATAAAGCTAAAACTGAAAATGAACCAGCTATTGAAAATGAAACTGATGGTAGTGAAATAACATTAGAACAAGCACAAGAAATAGTTAATAAAAACAAGGAATTAGAAAAACAAAATGAAGAAAAAATGAAGGAAAAATCTGAACTTGAAATATATAAATTAGAAGTTCAAAAAACAATGGGAGAGCTTTCAGCCCAATCAAAAGAGAAGGATAAACAAATATCTAAGTTAATCAGTGTATTTGAAAAAGGTAATACTGCTTCAAAAGAGGATATAGAAAAAGAAAAAATTAATGATAACACTGAATTTATCAAAAATATTAAATCGTTTATTAAATAAACAGAAAGGAAAAAATTATGACAAACATAAATAAACAAATGACAGAAAAAGTAAATGAATCAATCTCTACAAATGCTGAGGTTTCACAAAATTTAGAAACAGCTACAGGGTCTAGGTCACTAACTCCTGAAAACTTTTCAAGATTGGGTGGAGCTATCTCAGCTTCAAGTCCAGCTGCACAAAATGCTTTTTACAATGATTTTTTAAATAAAACTGTAAAACAAGTTGTAATGGATTTAGACAAAACAACTAAGTTAAATGGATTAATTTCCAAATTTGGTATTGGTGCTTTATCTGCCGGTGATGTTATTGAAGTTGTATCAACAGGGACTGTTGATTTAATTGATATTGACATGGCTGATGGAGCTGCTAATGAACAATTCACAACAAAGAAAAACAAAGTATGAATTCATAAGATTGAATTAGGAAATGATAAGAATGCTAGAATTACTACTCTACCTTCACAGGTTAGAAGAGCAATGACATCACCAGCTGAAATGTCAAAACTAGTAGCTCAAATCTCATCTAAGGTTTCAAAATCTATTGATAAGTATTACTGAAAAAGAGTAAAATCTGAAATAGTTGATTATACAGCACCAGTAGGTTCAACATTGGTAGAAAAAGTATTAGGGGATAGTACAACTTCTGCTGATGACCTATTTGTAGGAATTACAGAATTAGCCAAAGATATGGAATTCCCAACAGATGCTTATAATGAAGGTGTTTCAGTAGGAGGAACCATCACTCCATTGGAACAGAATTATGAGTTAGAAGATTTAATTTTAGTATTGAATCCTAAAATGGATGCTAAGTTCCAAATTAAAACATTTGCTGCTTTATATCATCTAATGGAAGTTAAAGCTAAGAAAATTGAAATGATTACATTACCATTCACAAAGGTTAATGGTCAACCAATTGCTAATGCTGAAAAAACTATTGGTTTCTTAATGTCAAAAGATAGATTACTTACAGCGTGAGCTCACAAAGGAATCAAATCTTACATTAACCCAGTAGGAGACTTCTTACACACATCTGGAAATGTAGCATTATGCTATGGGAATGTTCCATTTGTAAATAGAGTAAAATTAACAATTACTTAATGTCATTACAAAAAGTGTAATCCAAATAGGATTACTTCTTTTTAAAAGAATATAAATCTATTATGTTCTTTTAATAAGAAAGGTATAAAAATTATGATAGTTCAAAATGACTTAATAGAAACAAAATATAGTACAATCAAAGGATTGTATACAAGAAATACAAAAAGATTATTCAATGCTCTTTTCCAATGAAGTGGTTTACCAAAAGGTTTGAAATCATTACATATAGAAAAGTTCTTATTTGACTATGGTGTTGTATCTATTTTTAAGTTGCCAGGTACAGATAAAATTTATGTTTTACCAGCAACAATGCAAGAATGAGATATATATGGAGATATGAAAAAAGCTTATGTTTTCTCACCATATAAAGGAGCTGGTGGAATTGTTACTTATGACCAAGGAAATAGTAAAGATTTTGGAAAAGGTAAAGCTGCTGTTCAAACATGAAATGTTAGTGTAGAAGATATAGGAGATAAAGAATTTATTCAAGGATGTTTTATAAAAAATAATTTAGAAAGTACACCAACATTATTTGGTTCAAATAGTACATTAAATTTAATGGATAATATATTTAAACAATTAGAAAGAGATGTATTCAATTCAAGAAATCAAAGAATATTTGGAGTAGCTTCAACAGATGATGCTAAGGATGTGGAAGAAGCAATAGGAAAACTTAATAGCTCAGTTAACCTATATGAAACTGTTAATATTGGAACATCAGCAATATTAGAATCAAGAGTTAAAGTATTTGATAGTCCATCAAAACAAAAAGACTTTTGAGAAAACTTTAAACAAACTGAACAATTGTTTAGAAAAAACTTAGGAATACCATATGATAGTAGACCTGAGAAAAAAGAAAGGGTGTTAGAAGCTGAAATAAACGCTTCTCAGCTAGAAAATGCTCTATTGATTAGTGATATGTTAGAAATGAGATTAGAGGCTGTTAAATCAATTAATAAGCTATTTAATTCAAATATAGAAGTAAAGCTAACAAAAGAAGTAGAAGCTCTTATTTCAAGTTTCAATGATACTATGATAAGTAATGAAGCTGAAAAAGAAAATAATAATATAAGAAAGGAAGAAGAATAATGAAACAATTTAAAACAATATTACCAACATATGGAGATTTCCAAACAAAGATACAAACAAATTTTGAAAAGATGTATCCTAATTTTGACCTAATAATTGGGTGAGAATATTTATATGATGTTATCTTTGAATGATACAAGGATGAATATACAAGATATGAAGACGCTAAATGAATAACAAAATTTAAAAATGTGTTATTAACAAGATTACCTATATATGCTCAACAATGAAAAATTGCTGTTAGTGATATAGTTAAAAATTTAACTGTAGATGAATTATTAACATTTGGTTCTTTAACTACAAATGATGATACACAAGCAATTAAAAACACACCTGGTACTGTTGGTGCTACTGGTGATTATACTAACTCTATAATTGAAAATAAGGTAAATGGTAAAAATGTAAACATTAATACTATTCAAAATATTTCAAGAGTTATTAATTCAAGAATTGACTTTTCTAAAATAGAACAATTATTAACAGAATTGTTACCACTTTTCTCTATGACTTTTGGTAAAACTGAAAGTGTTATAAACCCACCTATTGGTGAATTAGGATTTGAAAATTTAAAAAATGATACAAATGCTCCTGGTGCTAATGGTAAAGAAGTTATTGATAATATTGATGACAAATTAGAAAACACAAGTAGACAATCAATTTTAAATCAAACTAAATTATCTAATGTTGCTGGAAATGGTGATGTATTAGATACTACATATGACCCAGATAACAAACCTAATAAGTTTGCTACACAAGATATGGTTAAATCTAATTCTAGTAAAGAATGAGATTATGACGCAAGAGGTAATAAGATTGTTGATGTTGGAGCACCTCAAAATGATACAGATGCTGCTACAAAAGAATATGTTGATACTCAAATTAAACCTATATCAGGTAAAGAATCTGTTAAAGATATTTATGAAGTTGAAGCAGAGTTAACTGGAACATTTAATATGACAGCAATGTTAAGAAATGGTACTCCAAATCAACATACTCAAAATGGTACTAACATTGATAAATTTACAGTTGATGGTATTGAATATGATACAGATGCTATTAAAGTTAAATTATATAACATAATTTCATATGCTTACCCATCAGATACAACAAACCAAATTTATGAATTTATTTTCCCAATTGGAGATATTCAAACTTCTGCTATTTTTTACCAATCATTTAAAATTAAATTTAAATCTGCTACTGGTAATTATTACTATGGTAGACAAGGGTTTACAATTATAAGAAATGGTTCAGATGAAATAGTAATTTTAACAGTACCTTATACAACTTCAAGTACTGAAAATACTCATATTAAATCTATGGATGTTGATTATACTCAAATTAAATATAAGGGTTCTGTTGGAATTAAAGGTGATAAGGGTGAGAAAGGTGATAAGGGTGAAACTGGAACAGGTATAACAAATGAATTAGATAAACATTTAGATTACTCTAATAATAATGAAATTATTTTGTTTGGTGTAGATAAAGCTAATATTACTAATGGTTCTTATGCTAAACTTGATAGTAGAGAAATATCATTAGGTGTAAACAATGCATCAGTTTTAACTATTTTAGATAATGGTACTAACAAATCAACAGTTATCGATGCTAATTTACAAATGAATGATAATAAAATAGGAGGAGTAGCTGATGGTACTTCTCAAACAGATGCTATTAATGTTCAACAATTAAATGTAGAGAAAGCAAAGATTGATAGTAATACAACCAATGTATCTACTAATACAAGAAACATATCTACTATTACAGGAAATATAAATACTAATACAACAAACATTAGTGGAAACATTAGAGATATTTCTGATAACAAATCTATTATATCTACAAATACAGCTTCAATTAATTCTATTAATACTAATGTTGGAGAATTAGATGGTAAAACTTCTAATATAAACGATGATGGTACTGTTAAAGATAGAACATATGCTCCTGATATAAAACCAAATGAATTTGCTACTCAAAAAATGGTAAAAGAAAATGGTGGTGGAGGAGGTTTACCTCCTGAATTAGAAAAAAGAATAGATTATTCTATTCCAAATAAAACTACAATTTATTCTAGTGATAAATCTATTTTAAACGAACAAAGAATGATTTTAGATAAAGGTGGTTCTATGTCAATTATAGGAACAAGAGGAATTGAATTTTCTGTTTCTGATTTTGGTGTGGATGCTTCTAATAAAAAAATTATAAATCTTGAAACTCCAACTAGTGATACTGATGCTGCTACTAAAAAGTATGTAGATGATAATTCAGGTGGAGTTCCTGCTAATCAATCATATAAAGATATTACAAAAGAAGTTGAAAATAAATTAGTTGCTTCAAAATCATCTGGTAATTTAAATTTATGAGGTTGAACAGAAGTTCAAATGTTTGAATTTAGATTTTTAGAAACATTCTATATAGGTTCAACACCTTATGATACAGATACTTTCAAACTTGTGTTCTATGATATTAAATCAACTGGACATTCAGGTACTAATACTACAAGAGCAAAAGGAGTTGCTTTACATAATATAAATGATGTTCATTTAATGACATCTGCTAATGAAAATGAAGTTATTCATGAAGTAGAATTACCTGATAGAAATGGTGATACAGGAGCTTACAATGTTTCAATTAGATATGCTATGTATAGAAAAAATGATGGTTTCTTTTACATAAGTTTCTTTAACTCAGTAGCAAGTACTGGTGGAGCTAGATTAGAATCATTAGATATTTCAGCAACTGCTTATAAATTAGCAGGAGCAACCGGTGTGATGGGAGCAAAAGGAGATAAAGGAGATAAAGGAAATCCTTCAACAGTACCAGGACCTAAGGGAGATAAAGGAGATAAAGGAGATGCTTCAACAGTACCTGGACCAAAAGGTGATATTGGAAATACTGGTCCAAGAGGATTTAAAGGAGATAAAGGAGATGCTTCAACTGTACCAGGGCCAAAAGGTGATATTGGTAATACTGGACCTAAGGGTGATAAAGGTGATACTGGAAATCCTTCAACTGTGCCAGGGCCAAAAGGTGATATTGGTAATACTGGACCTAAGGGTGATAAAGGTGATACTGGAAATCCTTCAACTGTGCCAGGGCCAAAAGGTGATAAAGGTGATATTGGAAATACCGGTGCAACCGGACCAATTGGGCCTAAGGGTGATAAAGGTGATAAGGGAGAGCCTGGCTCAGGAGCTGTGCCTACTGAATTAGATAAGAGAATTAAATATGATGTTAATAATGTAACAGAAATATCTACTAATAAAGATTTTGCAAATGCTCCTAAACTTACTTTTAATAATAATGGTTATAAAATTAGTTCAACTATTTATAGTCAATTGGTTACTGAACAATTTCAAAATAGAATATTATTTTATAAAAATCTTAATATGTTGAACAACAAAATTGAGAATGTAGCTCCCCCAGTTAATAATACTGATGCTGCTACAAAAGAATATGTTGATATTTCAGGTGGAACAAATTGAGATTATGATGCTAAAAATAATAGAGTTAGAAATGTAGCTGAACCAACAGGATATAGTGATGCTGCTACTAAATTTTATGTGGATAATAATGCTCCAAGTATACCAAGATTATTCCCAAGACAATCATTTGAATCTGATGACACATTACCTGATAGAGATAATGCTATCACTAAAATAACTGGTTTTGTTGAACATGATTTAGATATTAAAACATTAGATATGTTTAGTTTAGGTGGTGGTGGTTTCAGACCCACACAAGCTTTAATAGATATAATATCTCAAACTACAAATGGTGTTAACATTAAATTTGTTATGACAACAGGTGGGTTTATAGCACCAACCCAACCACAATATCTACAAGTAGAACATGTAAGAGGTTCAACAACAATAATTGAGAAAAACTTTGCTGCTGTATGAAGTGAAACAACTACAGGAGATTATAAAGGGCCAGTTAATCAAATTCCTTATGAAGTAATAGTTCATTTTGATAAATCAATAACATTAACAGATAATGTAAGTTTTTGAGCGATAACAGCTAACTTTGGTGTGGCAAATTTTGCACCACCATTTACATTAAGAGTAGAAGGTGAATGAATATAATATAATAAATAAGTGGAGCAGCATACTATATAAACTGCATTAGAAAGGAAAAGATATGAATAATAAATATAAAGGTTTAATTATGGTTATCTATTCAGTTGCTATTATAGGAGTATTCTTATTCTTACTAATAGAACCTTTAATAGGATTAGATACTGATACTGAAACAACTAGATATATGTTATCTATTGCTTCTGTTCAATTAGGTTTAATAACAGCTTGACTATATAATAATAATAACAACAATAAAAAGAAATAATAATATGAAAGGAGACAATATGTCAAAATTAATACAAACAATAAAAAATTTTATACCAAATATAATCAAAACAATTACATTGATTATTAAAGCTTTAACATTTTCATTAGAAACATTGAAAACAATTGAAGCTAATTTAAAAGATATTAAGAAAGGAAAATAAATATGAAAATTATACCAGTATATAAAAATGTAGAATGAAACATAGATAATTTAGATTTACCTAAATTATGAGGTGTTGATAAAGAACTATGATTACTTAAAAACTATTGTAATAACACAGATAAAACAATATGAGATGAAGTATTAGAACAAGGTTCAGTTATAAACTCAGACAGATTAAATGCTTCTGTTCAAATTTCTATCGCCGATTTACCATCAAGATATAGTGGTTGAAATTTATATGATTTATTAAAAGTAAATTACTTTATTACTGATGAAGGTCAATACTTCTTTGTAAATAAAGATAATGGTACAACAGTTATTAATAACATTAATAATGTACCAACAGTAGAATTTCAATTAACATTAGATAGTTGAATGACTAATATAATGGATGTTATAGTTAATGATAATAAAACAAGAGAAATTAAAAGAGGACATTCTAATAGATATGTTAAAAATACAGATGGAACATATTCATTTGATTTTAACCTATCAAATCCAAACTGAAATCCTATTAATAGTGATGAAGTTTCTAAAATAATTAAAGGATTAAATGTTTTAACATGTAGAAATGAAAAAACATATAGTGAAGGTAATTGATTAGGTGCTGACTATGTTAGAAACACACTTAATGAATTCTATTGAATAAATATATTTAACTATATAAAACCTCCTGAAACTGGTGGTGTTAAAGTATATACCAAACAAAGTAAAGAGGATGGTATTATTTTACCATTCACAATTCATTCTATACCTATTGGAGCAGGTTATGGTGATAACTTTAAAGTGTTGGTTAATGATACAACTAAAACATATAAATTTGATATGGAAAAATTCTTAAATAAGTATGCTGTTGCTTCTGTTAATACAATTGGAGCTACAATTACAAGAGGATTATTTCCAGGAGCTGTTGTGAATACATCAACATCTGGTGGTGTTCCAAAAGGATTTAGAGACATTAAATTTGAATCAGGTAATGATTTCTTTACTCTTAGAATGACTGACAATGTTGAGAAATATTTAGATACTTTTGATAGTGAATTTTGTGCTGTTAATGTTAAGAGACTAGTTTATAATGGTGACTATCATATATGAAACAATTATAGAATTCTAAAAGAATCTGAAAATAATTTAGAATGATTTCCATCAAGAACTTGATTGAAAGATTTATTAACAGATACTAACACAGATATTGAACCTTTAATTAGTAAATGATTTAATAAGAAATTCTCATTTGATAACACATCACAAAATGATGATAAAGATTTAGAAAAAGAACCATATCTTTATTCAACTCAAATGTTATCTATTAATTTAAATACAACTCAGAATATTAAACCTTTATCATATGGTTTATTAAAAGGTGAATTACCTGTTATGAAAAAAACTACAACAATAGATAATGCTATTTTAAGTGAAAGAATGGATATTGAAACTGGTTACTATGCTAACACTAAATTTAATGATGATAATTTATTAGAGCAAAGAAAAGCTGTTTTCCCAATATCATCAGATAAATATTTTGAATATATGCAAGCTAATCAAGCAGCTGTTGCTTCTGAGGGTGCTTCTGCTGTATCAACTGTATTATTAGGTTTAGTTGGTGTTCTTGGTGCTATCTTCACAGGTGGTGCTGCTGCTCCTGCTCTTGCTCTTGGTATAGGTGCTACAACAGCTGTTACTGCTGTTGGTTCAGCTGGTAAATTAATTAGTAAAGAATCTGATTTAAAAAGATTACCAAAAGATGCTTCTGGAACATCAGATAATGCTCTAACAGACTTAATAACAAATATTAATAATGGTTTTGAATATATAACTGTTAATGAACCACTAGATAGAGATAAAGCTTATTACTATGATGAAGTATATACCAAAGGTGTATTATGAGATTTTAGATATAATATTAGATTTGATAGTAGATATTGATTTAATTTTTGAAGTATTATGAATATGGATAAAACAATAGATGTATCTAGTTTAAATCCAGATGAAATAGAAATGGTAAAAATAATATTCCAAAATGGAGTTAGATTATGAAATATAAGAAGTATTTCACAATCATTAGATATAAACAAGTTTGATAAAGAAAACTTAGAAATG
>JACSEJ010000029.1_pt1 | contig 16247 bp, 4 predicted proteins | sample 8225461 | NCBI WGS metagenome assembly JACSEJ01 (sample SAMN15704941, study PRJNA253121) | viral metagenome | isolation source: viral RNA from sea star tissue | host: Pycnopodia helianthoides | place: USA:Seattle Aquarium | collected 2013 | reverse complement strand
TACATCTTCCCTGGGGAAATGCACCGATTGCAACGGGTTTCACGAGGAGCCGCAGTTGGTCAAAAAAGCCTGGCCGGACAGCGAATAAACGGCCGGCACAACGCCAAAAAAAGCCTTTTGCGCCTGCTTGGCCCAACGGTTCTTGGGGGGGGAGTTTATTAACAATTGCTTGTTTTTTAAAATTAGATGCGTATGTTTGCAAATTTTTAACATAAACTATATACTCTTAATGACGGTGAACATGAAGAATATCGCATTTTTTGTACTTATAGCCCTTCTTGGCTTTGCAGGCTATGCTCAACAACCCATAGAGGGATCGGGTGAGAATTTTAAAACCGATCCGCTGGGCCAGGCCGCTATAAATACTGTCGAAGATGGTCAGATAACGCAGGAAGAAGCCGCTGCACCACCACTTACGGCACAGATTCGGAGTTGCATCTGATGCTGGCGGCACAGCTCTCAATTCCCCTACCAATGCTGATGAAATCTATTTCAAGGTTGTATTTTCCGAAGCGATAAAGCATGATGCCACGGCTGGTGATAATGTATTTACGAAAGATGATATAATTTGCTCGAGTTGTAAAGTCTTAGAAGTCGCTGTTGCCGATCCTTTCGATCATACGACGTATAATGTAAATGTAAAGGTGGGCGGACCTATGATCTATTTTGAGCCTATCCAAATAATCCTTAAGGAAAAAGCTGTAGCCTCATTATTAACCGGTGTTGAAAACTCGCGCACGCCGTCTGCACTTACTAATTATGACGTTTTCCCACCTTTAGTGCTGATCACTGGTAAAGGAGCAGAAAATGCTATTGAATGGACAGGTGGGAGAGCCTCTTTAGATATTAGTATTATTGAGAGTAACCGGCCTGATACCTTTGATCCGAATGTATTTATTCAAGGTATTACCGTTTTGGTCGGCGGTGGCGAAGATGCCGGTGCCAGTATTGCAGTTAAACAAGGCCCTAATGGCTATACCTCAGTTTTAAACATAGTTTTAACCATTACTGATAAAACTAATGATGTTGATGACATCCAAGTAAGGGTTGCTCCAGGTATTATAACCGATTTAGCGGGCAATCAAAATGCAGAATTTTTACAAGATATCCCTGACTATACTGCACCGGTATTACTTACGGTGGAGATCGTAGCAGGAACTAAACCTAATGGCGATGTAATCACAGAAGCTACGAACGGGCGAATCGCTTTCAAGCTTACATTTAGCGAGGCAATAGATGCTGGCACATTTGCGAAGGGAGATATAACTTGTGCGAATTGTGATGTAACCGGTATTGTTCCGGTGGGCAATGATGTTCCTAATGGATATATCGTAACGGTGATGCCTGATCAGGAGGATAATGTCATAATAACCCTTGTGGGGGGTAGTGTATCCTCAGCTGTTGATGCTACTAGGTTCAACCAGGAAATTTCATCTTCAGCTATTCTATATGATTTGAGAGCACCTACTGTATTAATAGAATTACAAACGGGCGCGTCCGACTATACCAAAGTTGCTGCAATCCCGATCAAGATTACATTTGCTGATGCTGGAAGTGGTTCAATTCAAGGTTTTGAATCGAAAGATATAGAGGCTACTGATTCTGATGGTGGTTCTTTAGTCGTTTCAGGTTTACTGCAAGACGTTGTTAATCCTTTAATATATACGGCAACTGTGACGGCCACTTCTGAGGGAATGATCGGGATAAAAGTCCCTGCGGGCCTGGTAACCGATGCGGCAGGTAACATGAATACGGAATCAAACATATTAAGTATTACATATGACGGGACCGCACCTACCTATACGCTTTCAGGGTCTTCACCTTTTTATACCAAGGGCCCTCGTTTTCCGATTACGGTTACCTTTAACGAAGCTCTGCATTCTGATTTGGAAGCCAGCGATGTGTATTTTCCTGACGGTCAAGGTATCGTTGCAGAAGTAATTAAATCAGCGGGTACTAACAACTATACAGTTAACCTCAATGTTCCGGGTAATATTGATTTTAACTTTTATATTAAGGAGGGTGCTGTAACTGATCTTGCAGGGAATGCAAATGAGGGTAATGCCCCTACACTGAATATTATCAAAGACGAAACCTCGCCTGAGGTAGTAATCACTTCAATGACAGATGGTGTTTTGAGCGAGGGAGAGACCAGTGTCTATGAAATAGCCCTTCGGTTTGTCATTACTGATGTCAACCTGAAATCATTCACTGAAGCTGAATTTCTGCATTTCCTGAGTGCTACGGATGCCGACTTTTCCAGCGTACAGAAAGTTTCTTCTACGGAATTTACATCAACCTTAACAATACGGGACAAATCTAGTTCTAGTACAAGCACTATAACAATCAATGGACTAACCGATTTAGCGGGTAATGTATATACCAGCGCCGACTTATTTTCTTATGCGTATAAGCCGGACCCACTTACAGTGACGATCGGAAACCCAACTGATGATCAAGGTCAAGCAATCGCCGGCCCTATCAATGCGGGCCCAATCTCTTTTCAGGTTGGGTTTAATCAGGCGGTAGATGAATTTGTGCAGGGGGATATGACTTTTGAGTCTTGTACTTTTGAATCAGTTGTTGACGATGCATCATCATCTAATACATATACCGTAACGGTGACGCCTACTAGTGAAGGGAATGTCCAAATAACCATTCCGGATGGTGCTGTAAAATCATTCTTGACCGGCGTTGTAAACACGGCAAAGTCATCTTCAGTTGTTATTTATGACACAACCCCGCCTACGGTAACGATCACTTCAGGTGAAACTTCCCCTACCTCCAAGACAGTTGTCCCTATTCGGATCGAACTTAGTGAAGCGGTAGAGGGACAGTCGCCCGATGAAATTAAGGGTGCCCTATCTGTTAGTTTGGGTACTATTGGAGAATTAACACTAGTACAGGATGAACCTAATGTATATACCACAGACTTAACAATCACTGAGGATGAGGATGCTGAATTTGTCATATCCATTGCTGAGGGTGCACTGACCGATATGGCAGGTAATGGCATTGCCGCTGATGATAATTTATTTGCTGTTACGTATAAGGCATTTTCAGTGAGCATCAAACCTCGAGAAGGACAAACCAGCCCTACCAATAGTAACGAATTCTATTTCACGGTTGAATTTAGCTTGCCAATATTCACGGGTGATGATGCTAATGGGAAATCATTTGTGAAGGGAGATCTAAACTGTGAAGGTTGTACGATAAGCGAATTTTATGGAAATGATCAAACTCCTCTTACATATACTGTAAAAGTTCAACCTACGGGTTCTCAATTCACCCTATCACTTGAAGGTGGGACGGTTAAAGATGCATCATTAGCCGAGAAGCCAAACCCAAAAGCTACTAGTCCTGTTGTTTTATATGACACGGAAGCACCTGGGATATCGTCGATCGTTTCAACGTTAACAGGGTTACTTTCTGATGGCCGTACCAACGCGCAAAAAATCCCTTTTGAGATTACGTTTAACGAGGAGGTCGAAGGGTTTACGGCTGTTGATCTGTCTATCACTAATGGTGCTATAAGCACGGCGGATGACGAAACACTGCAGGCAAAAGAGGGATCAAACACTGTATTTATGTTTACCGTGGATGTGGCGTCAGGTGAATCTGGAGATATTGTCGTAGATGTAGATATTAATTCCTACGGTGTCGTAACCGATTTGGCGGGGAATGCACTTGTTGTGAGTGGCGATGAAGATGCGTTATTTAGCTTTACCTATGACGTGGGAGTACCTGTCGTGACTATTTCCTCATCAATAGTAGATGCTACCTCCAAGAAATCAATCCCTATTCAGATCGAACTTAATGAAGCAGTGAAAGAAAATATCCCCCCTAATTTACTATCTGTTTCTTCTGGTATCACTGCTGGGGACTTAGAAATGACTAGTACCCTAGGTGAATATCCAGCATTATATCGTTCAATATTAACGGTTGGTCCTGACTTCGAAACTGGTACAATCAATATATCCATTGATGAGAATATGCTGACCGATCTGGCAGGGAATCAAAACGAGGCATCATCCTATTCTATTTCTTATCTAAAAGATGACGATGTACCATCTCCCGGGACAGATGGCGAGGACTTTACCGTGTTAGTCTCTTCCTCGGAAGCTGGGCTTACCAATCTTCATGACATCCCGGTCACGTTTACGTTCAGCGAACCTCCCATAGGTTTTGATGCGGGTGATATAACCGTTACCGGCGGAACCCTTAAAGCAAGTAGCCTGATGGCAAAAACGGATAATGCTTCAATATACGATGCAATTGTGCTGCCCTCTGGTGATGGCACGGTCACGGTAAAAGTTGCTGGGGGCGCGGTAACCGATGCGGCAGGGAATGGCAATACGGGATCGGGGGTATTCAGTATTGATTCTGACAAGACAGTGCCTACGGTAGTGATATCCTCCACGGCACAAGGCCCTACCAACCTCACCGGGATACCGGTCACGTTTACGTTTAGCGAACCGGTCCAAGGCTTTTTGGAAGGCGATATAACATTCGGCAACGCTACTATTGTACCCGGAAGCCTTAAAGAAGGAACGGGTGGCTCTGTATATACCGCAGATGCCACGGCCAAAAAGGACGGCAAGGTCACGGTAAACCTTGTTGCTAACCGGGTAGCCGATCGGGCAGGCAACAGGAACATCGATGAGGCCGGGGTGTTTAGTATTGTATATGACGGGAAACGGCCTAGCGTAAAGATCGCCTCCAAAGAAAAAAGCCCTACCGGCCTCAACGAGATACCGATCACGGTTACGTTCAGCGAACCTCCCATAGGTTTTGATGCGGGTGATATAACCGTTACCGGCGGCGCCCTTAAAGCAAATAGCCTGAAGCCGAAAGCGGGGAATGCTTTAGATAATGTTTTAATATACGGCGCAACCGTGTCGCCCTCCGCCGATGGCATGGTCACCATAAGCATTGCTCAGAACGAGGCAACCGATGCGGCAGGCAATGGCAATACGGGGTCGAACCTGTTCCGCATCGAATATAGGCCCCGTGTGGAAGTGCTGGGGATTCCCGGTACGGAAAAGGCGACAGTAATCCTTTACCCGAACCCATCATTGGAGGTTATCCACCTGGATCTCGATCCCGTGCGGGACATGCGCATAAAACTTTCGTCTTTGGACGGCAGGATCGTAAAAGACTATGGCGCTCAAAGGGGCGGCACAGTCCGTCTTGGCGTTGACGGCCTTTTGCCCGGCACTTATTTGTTGCAAATAGCAAGCGGGGACAAAACGCTGGTACGTAGGATAATCGTAAATTGATTTTTGCCCGTTTTGGATAAACCCTAGGTTTTACAAGGGACAGGATATTTGACAGCACCGTGGGGAAACCCCGGTGCTTTTTTTGTTTTAGGGTTTTGATCCACGCTGAAGGCGTATGGGCAGCAAGGCCTTGCGCTCATACACGCCTTATAAGCAGTAACTCATACGTACAAGTAAGCGGGAGTGAGTGTGACTCACTGGTAGCAGTGAATCACTAGCACTGCTTGCGGTCGGTCACCCTGGCCGCACGGGATCTGGGATACTGAGGGTATTTATATGGTAAGGGTGGCATTTGAATACCTTTTTGGGAGGGGGGCCAATGCCTTGGCGCCGGGCCTGTGCGGGCCTGCAGGGCCTATTCCCCGAAAGGGGGATCGGGGGCATGGCGATGATCGTGGCGTGCTTGGCGTGCACGGGGGCCGCGATCTTGTAGGCTGTGCCCTTGGTGTTGACAAGGGCGGCGCCGTTGCTTTTGTTTTCGCCGGTTATCTTTCGCCTGCTGCCCGTCCCCCATTTCCGCAAGGCCTTTTGCACGGGCACCGAACACGATGGGCGGTAACATAACGGGCACGGGGGAGCGTAGCAAGATTACGGACAAACTGGGCGACGGGCGTTTTTTTGGGCGGGATTAATCCTTATTTTTGCGTGCCCCTATCATATAATTAAATGGCGATCATTATTACCGACGAGTGCATCAATTGCGGGGCTTGCGAGCCGGAATGCCCTAACACGGCGATATACGAAGGCGGGGCCGATTGGGACTGGGCGGGCGGCACGAGCTTGTCCGGGCTTGAGCTTGAGGACGGCACGCAGGTTGATGCCAATGAGCCGCAAGGGCCCGTAGAGGATGACATGTACTATATTGTTCCCGGGAAATGCACCGAGTGCAACGGTTTCCACGAGGAGCCGCAGTGCGCGGCCGTTTGCCCGGTGGACTGTTGCGTGGACGATCCCGACTACGTGGAGACCGAGGAAGAGCTTTTGGTTAAAAAAGCCTGGCTGCACAGCGAATAAACGGCCGGCACAACGCCAAAAAAAGCCTTTTGCGCCTGCCCATTCCCTGTCCAACTGCCCTTGGTGGTGGTGGGATAAATATATATTTATTAATCATTGGTTGTTTTTTAAAATGGCATGTGTAGGTTTGCCCGGTTAAAATTTTTAACATAAACTATATATTATTATGATAGCGAACATAAAAAGTGCCGCATTGTTTGTATTTATATCCCTCTTGGGCTTTGCAGGCTATGCTCAAGACGATCCCATAAATGATCCCATAGAGGGGTTGGATCCGAATTTTAAAACCTATCTGCTGGATGATGGCGGTATAAATACCAACGACGACGGAGAAATAACGAAAGCAGAAGCCGCAGCATATACAGGGGGAATTAATATCAATGATATAAATAATATTCAACACCTTGATGGTATAGAATATTTCATTGAAATCACAATTCTCAGAGCCCAAACGAACCAATTGACGCGTGTTGATTTGACCAAAAATACTAAGTTGATACGTGTCGATCTCTCAAATAACCAATTGACGAGCGTGATATTGGGGGATATTGATTGGGGGAATTTCAGGTTCCTTGATGTCTCAGGAAACCCAGGCCTGACTTCCGTTGATGTTGATGATTTTGGAGCAGCTGATCGAAGAAGGATAAGATCAATGGAAGCGGCAAGTCGTGGGCTTACTTTTAATATGGGTACTGTTTCCTTCCGTCAGCGTCCGGTGACTCCGCCTACCTATGAATTTGTAACTTCATTCGGATCTGATGTAGAGCCTGGCCCTATTTATACAGGTGATGCGAACACTTGGATCTATGTTAAATTTAACGAAGAACTGGCTCCTAATAGTTTTTTGCCCGAGGATGTGGATTTTAATGGTTTTGCTGGTGTCGTTGTTGGTGCCCCGGAAGATTTGGGAAGTAATACGTATAAATTTCAATTGGCTGTTGCGAATGAAGGAACTTTTGATCTTTCTATTAAGGCTGGTGCCGTAAGTGATATTTCAGGGGATGCAAATGTTGGGGGGGGGCCTACACTGTCTTTTACCAAAGACTCAACCGCACCTGTTGTGACGATTGTTGGTACAGAATCAAATGGTGATGTTCAATGGACAGATGGGGTAGCCAGCTTAGTTATCACTATTGATGAGGATAACCTGCGTAGTGACTTTGATCCGGATGGATTTAAAGGAGGCATTACCGTTTGGGTCGGCAATGTCCAAGGTGGCGATGTCAGTATTCAATCTTTATCAGTTGATGATAAAAGCTATACCGCAACTTTAACCATTACTGATAAATCTGCTGATCTTACTAACATCGTCGTAAAAGTTGCTCAAGGTATTATAACCGATTTAGCGGGCAATCAAAATGCAGAAGTTTCAGAAGGTATTCCTAACTATATTGCTCCTGTTGCTCCTGTTGCTTCTGACGTTGTTCCACCTACGGTATCGGTTGCCAACACAGAGAACGTTGTGAGCGGTACTCCGACCAGTGTACCTTCAGTACAGTTTCAGTTTGACATTACTGATGACAATTTGAAAGACTTATCGGCTGCCGACTTTAAGGGTTTACTGACTCCTAATGACGGCTTCAGATTTGAGGGTGAAAGCGAAACTAATGACGGTAATGCACAGTTTTTCGTAACCATAGCCGTCAAAGACCTATCTCAGCCTGCTACATACGATATAGACTTGTCAAACCTAGAAGATGCAGAGGGTAATTCAAATAACGAAGGCTCCTTATTTTCTTATAACTATGTGCCTGATCCACTTACAGTAGAGAGTATCGGAGTTGCATCTGATGATAGCGGTACAGCTCTCACCGCACCTACCAACGCTTCTGAAATCTATTTCACGGTTACGTTTAGCGAAGAGGTAAAGTCTGATGCCAATGGGTCGGAAGCGGATGTATTTAACAAGGATGATATAACCTGCACGAATTGTAATCCCTCAGAAACCACTGTGGCTTCTGATGATAATACGGTTTATAAAGTAAAGGTGGTACCTAATGCGAATGGTCCTGTCGCAATAACTGTTCGGGCTAATGCTGTATCCGCATTATCAACCGGTGTTGCAAACTTAAACTCTTCGTCATCTGTTGATATTAATTATGACGGGACCGCACCTGTTGTGACGATTGTTGGTACAGGAACAGCAGATGCTATTGAATGGACAAAAGGGGTAGCCACCCTAAATATCAATATTGATGAGGATAACCTGCCTATTGACTTTGATATGGATGAATTTATAGGAGGCATTACCGTTTGGGTCAAAAATGTCAAAAATGACGGTGTCCGTATTGAAGTTACAGAAGATGCTGGTGGTAATAAAGACTATACCGCAGTTTTAATCATTGATCTTAATTATCTTGATCTTGATGGCATCGTCGTAAAAGTTGCTCCAATAACCGATTCAGCGGGCAATCAAAATGCAGAAGTTTTAAAAGATATTACTGAATATACTCTAATTACGGCACAGATCGACGTGCCAACTAATGCTGATGGCGATCCAATCAAAGCCGTCAACGGGCAAATCGATTTCAAGTTTACATTTAGCGAGGCAATAGATGCTAGCACATTTGCGGCGGAAGATATATCTTGTATGAATTGTGATGAATCATTAACCACTGTGTCTCAGGACGCTTCTAATGTATATATCGTAAGTGTGATGCCTGATCAGGAGGGTAATGTCATGATAACCCTTGCCCCGGGTGATGTCGAAAATGTTGGTGCTAGTAAACTCAACGAGGAAATTTCATCTTCACCTATTCTATATGATAGGACTGGACCTATTCCATTAATAGAATTACAAACGGGCGCGTCCGCCTATACCACAGTTGCTGCAATCCCGATCAAGATTACATTTGCTGATGCTGGAAGTGGTTCAATTCAAGGTTTTGACGAGACAGATATAACGGCTACTGATTCTGATGGTGGTTCTTTAGCCGTTTCAGATTTCCTGCAAACCGCCGACCCTTTAATATATACGGCAACTGTGACGGCCACTTCTGAGGGAACGATCGGGATAAAAGTCTTTCCGTCTAGGGCAGCCGATGCGGCAGGTAACTTGAATACGGGATCAAACACATTAAGTATTATATATGACGGGACCGCACCTGTTGTGACGATTGTTGGTACAGGAACAGCAGATGCTATTGAATGGACAAAAGGGGTAGCCAACTTAGTTATCACTATTGATGAGGATAACCTGCGTAGTGACTTTGATCCGGATGAATTTATGGAAGGCATTACCGTTTGGGTCGAAGGTGACGAAAGTGCCGGTGTCAGTATTGAAGTTACAGAAGATGCTGGTGATAATAAAGACTATACCGCAGTTTTAACCATTGATGATAAGACTTTTGATCTTGATCTCATCGTCGTAAAAGTTGATCAAGGTATTATAACCGATTCAGCGGGCAATCAAAATGCAGAAGTTTTAAAAGATATTACTGACTATACCGCGACCCGACTTACGGCACAGATCGACATGCCAACTAATGCTGATGGCGATCTAATCGAAGCCGTCAACGGGCTAATCGAGTTCAAGTTTACATTTAGCGAGGCAATAGATGCTAGCACATTTGCGGCGGAAGATATATCTTGTCCGAATTGTAATGAATTATTAACCACTGTGTCTCCGGACGCTCCTGATGGATATATCGTAAGTGTGACGCCTAATCGGGAGGGTAATTTCATAATAACCCTTGTGGGGGGTAGTGTATCCGCATTTGGTGATGCTAGTAAACTCAACCAGGAAATTTCATCTTCAGCTATTCTATATGATGCGACTGGACCTATTCCATCAATAGAATTACAAACGGGCGCGTCCGACTATACCAAAGTTGCTGCAATCCCGATCAAGATTACATTTACTGAGACTGGAAGTGGTTCAATTCAAGCTTTTGACAAGACAGGTATAACGGCTACTGATTCTGATGCTGGTTCTTTAGTCGTTTCAAATTTCCTGCAAACCGACGACCCTTTAATATATACGGCAACTGTGACGGCCATTTCTGAGGGAACGATCGAGATAAAAGTCTTTCCGTTTAGTGCATCCGATGCGGCAGGTAACTTGAATACGGAATCAAACACATTAAGTATTATATATGATGGGACTGGACCTACCTATACGTTTGTAGAGAGTGATCAATCTGATGATGTTGTTTCTACTCTTTATGGCCAGAGTGATGCGGTTTTGGTTTATGTTAAATTTAGCGAGCCACTGGCTGCTGATGGTGATGGTAGTTTTGTACTTTCGGATGTGAATGGTCCTGGAGGTACCCTTGACGACTTCCAAGTATCTCCTTCTATTTATAGCTTTACCTACCTTAGTTCGGATGAAGGAACAACTGTTCTTTCTATTAATGCTGATGCTGTAACTGATCTTGCAGGGAATGCAAATGAGGGTAATGCCCCTACACTGAATATTATCAAAGACACAACCCCGCCTGAGGTAGAAGTCACTGCAGAGACATCGGGTGTTTCGTCCGGGGTTGGGACCAATGCCCTTGAAATACAACTTCGGTTTACCATTACTGAGGCCAACCCGAAGCCACTTGACGCAGTTGGATTTGGGGATTTACTGACTTCTGGTTCGGATATCTCCATTACCGAAGTACAGAAAGATGGTGAGGCTTATTTAGTAACCGTAAGCGTGGAAGAAACTAGCAAATCTGCTCCTTTTACAGCCTCTTTAGGAATCAATGGACTAACCGATTTAGCGGGTAATGTATATACCAACGACGACTTATTTTCTTATGTTTATGAGCCAGGACCACTTATAGCGACGATCGGATTTGCATCTCATAATGACGGAACACGTATCCCCGGAGAATATACCAACGCTGATGTAATCTATTTCACGGTTACGTTTAGCGAAAAGGTAAAGTCTGGTGCGTCGGGTGAGGATGTATTTAACAAGGATGATATAACCTGCACGAATTGTGATGTCTCAGGAACCACTGTGGATGTTGTCGATGCTGACGATCATACGACGTATAAGGTAAAGGTGGTACCTAATGTGGATGGGCCTGTCGCAATAACTGTTCGGGCTAATGCTGCAACCGCACTCTCAACCGGTGTTAAAAACGCACAATCGGAGTCTTTATTACCTATTTCTTATGATGGGACCGTACCTACCTATACGCTTTCAGAGTCTTCACCTTTTTATACCAATGATGATAGCCCTATTATTAAAGTTACCTTTGACGAACCTTTGCATTCTCCTTTGGGATCCTCCGGTCTGTATTTGCCTGATGGGGTCTCTGCACAAGTATCTCGAGTAGGACGGACTAATAAGGATTATAGAGTTACCTTTGATATTCAGTCTGATATTACTTTTGACTTTTATATTAAAGAGGGTGCTGTAACTGATCCTGCAAGGAATGAAAATCCGTCTGGTGGTCCTGTACTGAATATTATCAAAGACGCAACCCCACCTGAGGTAGAAGTCACTGCAGAGACATCGGGTGTTTTGTCCGGGATAGCGACCAATGCCCTTGAAATACAACTTCGGTTTACCATTACTGAGGACAACCCGAAGCCACTCTCTGTAGATGAATTTAAGAATTTACTGACTTCTGGTTCGGATATCTCCATTACCGAAGTACAGAAAGATGGTGAGGCTTATTTAGTAACCGTAAGCGTGAAAGAAACTAGCAAATCTGCTCCTGTTACAGCCTCTTTAGGAATCAATGGACTAACCGATTTAGCGGGTAATGCATATACCAACGACGACTTATTTTCTTATAAATATGTGCCGTCACTTGTAGTGACGATCGGATCTGCATCTGATAATAACGGGGCGCCTCTCACCGCACCTACCAACGTTTCTGAAATCTATTTCACGGTTACGTTTAGCGAAGAGGTAAAGTCTGGTGCGTCGGGTGAGGATGTATTTAACAAGGATGATATAACCTGCACGAATTGTGATCCCTTAGAAACCACTGTGGCTTCTGATGATAATACGGTTTATAAAGTAAAGGTGGTACCTAATGCGAATGGTCCTGTCGCAATAACTGTTCTGGCTAATGCTGTATCCGCATTATCAACCGGTGTTGCAAACAAAGACACTCCGTCATCTGTTGCTATTAATTATGACGGGACCGCACCTGTTGTGACGATTACTGGTACAGGATCAAATGGTGATGTTCAATGGATAGATGAGGTAGCCACCTTAAATATCAATATTGTTGAGAATAACCTGCCTAGTGACTTTGATGCGAATGGATTTATAGGAGGCATTACCGTTTGGGTCAACGATGTCCAAGATGCCAGTGTCAGTATTCAATCTTTATCAGTTAATGATAAAAGCTATACCGCAACTTTAACCATTACTGATAAGTATTCTGATCTTGATGGCATCGTCGTAAAAGTTGCTCAAGGTATTATAACCGATTTAGCGGGCAATCAAAATGCAGAAGTTTCAGAAGATATTCCTGGCTATACTGCACTGACCCGACTTACGGCACAGATCGACGCGCCAACTAATTCTGATGGCAATCCAATCGAAGCTGTCAACGGGCCAATCGAGTTCAAGTTTACATTTAGCGAGGCAATAGATTTTGGCACATTTGCGGCGGAAGATATAACTTGTGCGAATTGTGATGTAACCACTGTGTCTCCGGACGCTAATAATGTATATATCGTAAGGGTGACGCCTGATCAGGAGGGTGGTGTCATAATAACCCTTAACGCGGATGCTGTCGAAAATGCTGATGCTAGTAAACTCAACCAGGAAATTTCATCTTCAGCTATTCTATATGATAGGACTGGACCTACCCATGAGTTTAAAAAGAGTGGTTATCCATTGAACGATGGGCGTATTCTTTATACCAATAAGAATGGTCAGACTTTGATGACAGTTATCTTTAATGAACCTCTGGGTTCTGATTTGAAACCCGACCATCTGAATTTTCCTGGTGATGAAGGTATCTCTGTATCTGTAGGTAGAGTACCGAATAAGAACGAATATAGACTTGGAATCAATGTTCCTAATGATGATACTTCTTTTGACTTTTATATTAAAGATGGTGCTGTAACTGATCTTGCAGGGAATGCAAATGAGCCTGATGACCGTGTTTCACTGAAGATTATCAAAGACTTAACCCGGCCTAGCGTAGAGGTCACTTCACAGACACCGGATATTTTGAGCGGGACGCCGACCAGCATTTCTCCAATAACTCTTAAGCTTGCCATTACTGATAACAACCCAAGACCACTCTCTGCAGATGAATTTCATAATTTACTGTCTATTAGTGGTTCGGGTATCTCCATTGACAACGTACAGAAAGTGAGTGATGAGGATGCTTATTTAGTAACCTTAAGCGTGGAAGAAACTAGCAAATCTGCTCCTTTTACAGCCTCTTTAGGAATCAATGAACTAACCGATTTAGCGGGTAATGTATATACCAACGCCGACTTATTTTCTTATGTGTATAATCCGGACCCACTTACAGTGACGATCGGAGACCCAACTGATGATCAAGGTCAAACAATCGACGGCCCTATCAATGCGGGCCCAATCTCTTTTCAGGTTGAGTTTGATCAGGCGGTAGATGGATTTGTGTCGGGTGATATAACTTGTGCGTCTTGTACTGTATCAAGTGTGGCTCTTACCACTTCTGGTGTATCTGGTGTATATACCGTAACGGTGATGCCTACTAGTGAGGGGGATGTCCAGATAACCATTGGTGAAGGTGCGGTACTCGCATCCTTAACCGGCGTTGGAAACACGGCAAAGTCATCTTCAGTTGTTACTTATGACACAACCGTGCCTACGGTAACGATCACTTCAGTTGAAACTTCCCCTACCTCCAAGACAGTTGTCCCTATTCGGATCGAACTTAGTGAAGCGGTAGAGGAACAGTCGCCCGAGAAAATTAAGGGTGCCCTATCTGCTAGTTTGGGTACTATTGGAGAATTAACACCAGTACAGGGTGAAACTGATGCATATACCACAGACTTAACAATCACTGAGACTGAGGATGCTGAATTTGTCATATCCATTGCTGAGGGTGCACTGACCGACATGGCAGGTAATGGCATTGCCGCTGATGATAATTTATTTGCTGTTACGTATAAGGCATTTTCAGTGAGTATCAAACCTCGAGAAGGAGAAACCAGCCCTACCAATAGTAACGAATTCTATTTCACGGTTGAATTTAGCTTGCCAATATTCACTGGTGATGATGCTAATGGGAAATCATTTGTGCAAACAGATCTAGAGCCTAAAGGTTGTACGATAACCGGATTTGAGGTAGGGTCTGATACGGAATCTTCTCCTACGTATACTGTAAAGGTTCAACCTACAGAGGCTCAATTCACCCTAGGACTTCCTGAGGGGGCGGTTGAAGCTAAATCAGGCGAGAAGACAAACCCAAAAGTTACTAGCTCTCCTGTTTTCTATGACGCAAAAGCACCTGAACTGACGATCGCTTCAACGTTAAGTACAGAGTTACTTTCTGGTGGCCGTACCAACGCGCAAAAAATCCCTTTTGAGATTACGTTTAACGAGGAGGTCAAAGGGTTTACGGCTGCTGATCTGTCTATCACTGGTGGTGCTATAAGCACGGAGGATGACGAAACACTGCAGGCAAAAGAGGGATCAAACACTGTATTTACGTTTACCGTGGATGTGGAAACAGGGGCATTAATAGATGAACCTGCCGATATTCCCGTAAGTGTAGCTCTTAATTCCGGCAATACCGTAACCGATTTGGCGGGTAATGCACTTGATGTGAGTGGCGGTGAAGATGCGTTATTTAGCTTTGTCTATGACGAGGGAAAACCTGTCGTGACCATTTCCTCATCAATAGTATCTGAGACTGTTACCTCCCTTAAATTAATCCCTATTACGATCACAATTAGTGAAGAAGTGAAAGGAGATATCGGGTCTAGTTTGCTATCTGTTCCTTCTGGTATCACTGTTGGGCCATTAAAAATGACTAGTGATCCAGGGGAGTATCCAGTAACATATACTTCAAAATTAACGGTTGATACTGACTTCGAAAATGACCTGATCAATATATCCATTGATAAGAATATGCTGACCGATCTGGCAGGGAATCAAAACGAGCTATTATCCTATTCTATTTCTTATCTAAAAGATGACGATGTAGCATTTCCCGGGACAGATGAACTGGACTTTACCGTGTCAGTCTCTTCCTCAGGAGGGGAGGTTACCAATCTTGATAAAATCCCGATCACGTTTACGTTCAGTAAGGAACCCGCAAGTTTTGATGAGGGAGAACATATAGTTGTTACTAACGGTACTATTAGTGCAGGTAGCCTGACGAAAAAAAATGCTTTCACATACGAAGCAACTGTGTCGCCCTCTGGTGATGGAATGGTCGATGTAAAAGTTTCTGCGGGTGCGGCAATCCATTCGAATCATGACGAAAGCCATGATGGGGATGAAAATAATTTGGAGTCAAACTTGTTCAGTATTAAGTCTGACAGGACATTGCCTACCGTGGAGATCAGTTCCACGAAAATAACCTCAGGACAAGAGGTCACCAATTCTGGTGAAATCCCGATCACGTTTACGTTCAGTGAGATGCCCAAATCTTTTGATATAAATAACATAGTTGTTACTGGTGCTAGTATTCAATCTTTAGGATTACAAAATACTGAACAGCCTGAAAGTCCTGATGTTATGGTTGTTGAAAGTACTGAAGGTGTTGAAAGTACTGAAGGTCTTGAAAATGCTGAAGTTGCTGAAGTTGCTGAAGTTGCTGAAGTTGCTGAAGTTGCTGAAGTTGCTGTCGGAGTAGTATATGCTGGAACGTTGATTTCCGACGGTGATGGCCCCGTCACGGTAAAGATTGTTGCGGATGCGGTAACCGATGCGGCAGGCAATGGGAATATCAAGTCAAATGTATTCAGTATTGAGATCGACACGAAACCGCCTACGGTGGAGATCAGTTCCACGGCAAAAACCCCAGGAAAAGGTGATGTTACCACCTC
>JACSEJ010000027.1_pt1 | contig 16418 bp, 21 predicted proteins | sample 8225461 | NCBI WGS metagenome assembly JACSEJ01 (sample SAMN15704941, study PRJNA253121) | viral metagenome | isolation source: viral RNA from sea star tissue | host: Pycnopodia helianthoides | place: USA:Seattle Aquarium | collected 2013 | reverse complement strand
TTATAATTCCTTAAGTAAAACATATAACCATTTAGAAGGTAAATATAATTACAATAGAAATAAAATAACTGACCTAATAGAAAAAAGAATAATAAATGAAAACATTGCTAATGAAAAATTAACAACACAGGAAAAGGATAATTTAATTTATAAAAAAGATGATAAGGCCAGAGATTTTTGAAATATATAAAATAATCTACCAGTAAGAGCGGGATCTCTCTAAACTACAATTTTTAAGGAGGCTATATGCCTGAAATAACAATGAAACATTTATATGATAAATTAAATAATATAGAAAAACAGAATAAACATATAATAGATCAAAACACTGCAATATTTCAACACCTAATTGATAAAAATGCAGAAAAATTACAACTAAAAAAGGAACAACAATAATGGAAACACCAAAATTAGATTTAAATAAATTAACTATTAATTTAAAAAACACAGAGCAGGAAATGGATCAATTGTATAAAACTATTGAAATTAAAACTGCTACAGAGCAATTAGAATTAAATAAATTAACTGATGCTATTGCAAGTAAAATAAAAGCTGAAACAGAACAATTAAACGTTTTAGCTAAAGTTAAAAATGAAATAGAAAATGAGATATTAAATAATATCCCAGAAAATAAAGGTTATAAAAACTTAGAGGGGATCATCTTTAGAAACTTTAAGGCTAAAGATAGAGTAATAGTAAATACTCCAACAGTTAAAGATCTGCAGGATAAGTTAGATAATCATAAACTATTTATCACAGAGCTTAATAGCGAGGGAATGTATCAGATAGTAAATGGTATTTATCTTTTAAAAACCTCTGCATCTAAACCCAGATTAAAAATTGAAACACCTGACGACGATTTAATTTAAAACAAAAAACAGGAGGGGCGCGAGTAATTCCAATAACGCGCATAAAAGGAGAATAATATGATTAAAAATATGACTACTAAAGAGTATTATAGACGTTATTATATTAATAATAAACCCAGACTAAAAGAGCTGCATAAAAAATATTATAAAAATAATCACTTATCTAAAAAAGCAATAATAAATAAAATAATATTAAATTATAAAAATTTAGACAGATTAAATGATGGCACTGAATGACTAACTGAGATATTAGAGTTTGTTAATAATAGTAGCTTAAAAACTATTGAAAGTAAAGCGCATATAATTTTAAAAAAATTAGAAACATAAGGAGACAAAATGAAACAAAAAACAATAAGACGTAAGATTTTGGTTAGTTCGCTGCCAATAATGTTATTAGAATTACACACCGCATTTTTACAAAATAAAAAATGAGTATATATTTATAAGGTAGAAACAGATCTGAGCCCGTATTTAATCCGAGAAATAGAAACATATAAAAAATTAGGGTATAAATACGAGACAGTGCTATTATTTACTGGCAACACCTTAGGCGGATTTAATAATGAAAAGAAATAAGGAAGGGAAACACTACAGCAGCCCGACGAGATACTTAAGAGCTTTAACCTCTCACCCTCTTTTAGTTTTATTAGAAAAAGGAATAATGACGTTAGAGATTTTAGATAAAGTTAGAGGATTTGGAGATTTTGTAGAGAAAGCATTTGAGCTACATTTTGATTTTAACGTTCCATTAAAAGATATAGAGTTTCCCGAGATAACCAATAGAAAAAGAGACTGAGATAAGGACTATAAAAAACCCTGAGCTTTATTATTAAAATATTTAACAGATAATAATTTTTTACCAGTAGATTACGAGGTAGAAGTTCAACATAACAGGCATCTATATCACGGCCGTATAGATCTACATTGCATAGATAAAACAGGTAAAAACATTTACATTGAAATTAAAACGAGAAACACCGATAAGATAAAAGTAAAAGAGACTGATTTAATGCAATTAGAATTATATAAAATGGCAATAAATAACGGCTTTTATAATCCAAGGAATATTTTTAAAATTATTATTATAGACCGAAAAGGCAGAGAGCTGATTGAGGACGAAATTATAGAGTTCACAGATAAAGAGGCAAAACTATGTGATAAATGTATTAATTTAATTACATTTTACGATTTAATGGTAAGACCAGACATAGATAAAACAGGATTTATTGATTAGGAGAAATATGAAAAAAGATAAAAATGAAATAGAGATAACTATAGACGAGGAGAAATTAAAAGAGGAGGCACAGAAACTTATAGGTAAGAATAGCCATATAACTACACCTGAAGGATACGATTTAGTTCCTACCGATAAATGAGAAGGCCTAAAGACTTTTATTAAAAAAGCCGGAGAATGGCTAATACCTAAAATAGATTACTACACTATAACGAAAGGATCCAGCCCAAGCTTAAGTAAAGCTGGTGCAGAAAAAATATGCTTTCTTTTCGGGGTAGTAGGAGATTACAAGATAGAGAGGGAAGTATTTGATATTAGCAAGGATCTTATATATTACAGGATCAGCTGCACCCTTAAAGATAATAAAGGTATTAAGAGAGCCGAGGGCTGAGGATCTGCCAGCAACCACGACACTAAAAGCGCCAAGTATGTTAAAGCAATAGCTGCAGATAATAACATTCTTAAAATGGCTAAAAAGAAGGCTTTAGTAGATGCAGCCCTTAATATAGGAATGTTATCAGGTGATTTTACACAGGACATAGAGGAAATGCTAAAAGCAGATAAGACTGACCATTTTATAGCTATAGGACAATTTGACCGTATGGGCTTATATACTTTAGCTAAAAAATTATACTTTCCTAAATTAGGAGGTAAAAAAGCCTCTGAGGAACAAAAAGCAAAAGCTGCAGCATTAGTTAAAAAAGCGGTAGAAACTTATAACACAGTTAATGGGACTAAGTTTAAAAGCGGGATGGATGCTAAAATTAGCACTCTACCAATAATTAGTAATCTGCAGTTATTAATAAACAAGTTCTACACAGAGGAACAAGAAGGAAAAATAAATGATAAAAGTAATAAAGGATCATAACGAGCTACAGTTAAACAGCATAGATTTTGCATTTGACGTAGCGACTTTTAAAACAGGATATGCCGTAATAATAAATAAGAAATATTTTATGAGTGGAGTTATTAATTGTAAGCCTGAAAGGGATAACCTCCTTAATAAAAAAATGTTTAATTATGGGGATTTCGCAATTAGAGCAGCCTCCTTAATAAATACTAATATAAGCATTATTTTTAATAATATTAATCAAAAATATGGATTACTTAAAACACAGCACAGGCCTAAAATAAATGTAATTTTTGAGTTTAACGACCACGGCAGCAAGGAGTTAGGACTAAAGCTGGCTTTATTTGTAGGGATCTACCAGAGCGCTATAGCCCAGAGCATAGGACTTTATATCCCTTTTTCTTTTTCAGAGAAACTATTAACCTGCAAGCACGTTCCAGCACAGTTTTGAAAGGCTAAAATAGAACAGCAGAGAAAGATCAGAGAGTTATCAAAAGAGAACAGCATTGAAATTGCTAATATGTTCTTAAAAAAACAAGACATAGATTATAAGATAACTAATGACGACGAGGCGGACGCTTATATAATGGCTTATTATGCAGACAAGCTTAAGGATAGGATTATAATTAAACAAGATAAGAATAGCCGAGCTAAGGACAAGCACAGATATCAGCTGCAGTTAGAAAGAAATGAAATGAAAATGGCTAAAATATTGCATATAGGGGGCATTAGGGTTAAAGAAGGTAAAAAACCATTTACACAGGCTACCCAGAAACAATTAGACAAAACAGGAAAATTAAAATTAGAGTTAAAAGCTAAAATTAAAAAAATAAATGATTACCAGTTATTTAAGGGGGATAAATAATGACTTTATCATCAGTAATAATAGCAGCTATAATAACAGTTTTAATAATAGCTATAATAACAGTATTTTTAGGTATATTTTTACACATAAACAATAAAAGGAACAAAAAATAATGACTTTACAACAAGCACAGGCAAAAGAGAGAAGGATTGATGATAAGCTTAAGGAAACAAAAAGAAAATATGATATTAATCCTACCTCTAAATTATCAGCAGAGATTAGTTATTTATTAACAGAATTAACAGATCAGCAATTATATATAGCGGTTAAATGGGGAAAGAAATAATGAATAAACAAGATGAGCAAAAACTACTGGATGCCGTTAAATTAATAGATACATATATTATAGAAGTAAATAAAATAAGAAGGTATTTAAACGGAACAAAACGAAAGATCCAAGAAGTGACAAAAACAACAGCAGAGGATAAATGACCCAAGAGAGAAAATAAAAATGAGAACAGCTAAAATGACTAAAGAACAAGCTGCACGATTATCTGCAGTAAATAGCTTTAAACAACACTATATTTATAAGACAATGACAGTGCAAGAAACAACAGCTGCATTATTAATAACTCAGTTTTTTAGAAAGAATAAAAATAAACTATTTCACGGTAAATACATATTAGACAACATAATTAACAAAAAGCAGGAATTACTTAAGGGAATGGTTCCATTTAGGAAATTAATCCAGTTTATAAGGGAAAACAATAGAGGACATTTTTCAGAAGGTTATATAATAGCTAATATTAACGGATATAAATATACTACAGATATAAAAGAGATAGCACTATATCATTCTACAGTTAAAAACCGTAAAATGAGCCTACATAAACAGGATTTAGAGTTAGAAAGGTTAAAGATCCTAAAGGATATAGAGGATACTGCAGAGGCCAAAATGGACAGGATAATGGAGCATAACTAATATATCCCTAAAATATACACACATAAACAACATAAAGAGGGATATAGCCCTTTTTTTATATAATATACATATGAACAAGAAAGAAGTTAAGCGCATACCTTTAAAACAAAAACACCGAGAGACTACATATTTATTAAACGAATGGATAGCGGAGTATAGGAAAAATATTTTTAAAGCACTAAATAACCCCCCGACATTAGAAATGGCCTATTTTGTAGGAGATTTTACAGAGGAGGAAAGGGATAAGTGAATAGGTAAAGCAGACAAGCAGCGAGAGTATAGAGCTTTTAAAAAAGCATATGATAGAGTTCTTAAGTTATTATTAGCATTCCACACGAGCGGAATAATTAAAACCTTACGACCTGAGGAGATCAAAACAGCGATAAACAATTACGCGCCCGAGTATGCCAGCAAGCTAAAGACCGTAGAGCTTAAGCAGGATAACAGCGCTAAGGTTAATATAATTCTTACTAACGACGGAGTAAATAAATTAAATAATGGAAATTAAACAGATAGAGCAGTTCCAATACCTAAACGATTTAATAATTAATATGTTAAACGGAGAGGAGCCAGCTGCAGATGATATTAACATGAGCGGAACACGTAAGAGCGGCAAGACCGTGGCGATTATGTTTTTCTTTCTCTCTATACTACTGATAGATGATATAACTGCTGATATGTATATGCTACGATACAAGGTAGAGGATGCTGGGGAGCTATTTGATGATCTAATGGAATGAGCAACACTAACAGAACATAATATATTTTATCACCAGACTAAAAGGTTCTTGAGGTATAACAATAAGACCATAAGGGTGCTGGGAGTAAAGAGTAATACTAAACAGAAGGGGAAGGCATCAACTAAAAGCGGACTAAAGAGTGGAAAGGGTAAGAAGTATGGAATAGTATTTTTTGAGGAAGCCACAGAGTTCCCAGCAGATGAGATCAATGCTATTAAGGAGGCCGTAAGGGGTTATAAGTATTTAATAGTAATCAACGCTGCTAATCCCTGATCTATTAAAAACTGATACGTGGCTAAATGTAATAGTAATATGCGATACGAGGAGAGCGAGTTATTAGATAAAGGTTATCAGTTCTTACATAAGAAAAATAAAGTATTCCACTACAGCAACTGAGTTCATAATCATTTTTTAGCTAAATGAGAAAAGAGAGCTTTAACAGAGTTATGAGACATAGACCCGATAAGAGCGCGCATATCCTCTTTAGGTATGCCGGGAATAGCGGACGGAACAATATATGCAGGCTACTACGAAAAGATTAAAGACACCAACGAATTACCAAGAGGCTGAATGGAGAGAGTAGAGGAATGAACAGGAGGAGTGGATTGAGGATATAAGAGAGATGCAACCAGTGCAAGCGTTTGAGCAGTAGGTTATAAAAATGAGTTTCTTGCAGGGTTAGATCTATATCGCCATTCTAATGTAGCTAATCCGTTATATAAAAGTAATATGCAGATGGTTAGCGATATTATAGACCTTTATCAAAAGAACAGATTAAAGTATAATTTTAATAGTATAGAGGTGAAAGTAGATAATAGCGCGCACGGAATAATAGAGATGCTAAACCAAGAGGCTAACAATAGAGGCATAGCCCATTGATTATATTTTATACCCTCTATTAAATATCCAATAATAGACCGTATAGATTGTTTCACGTTAGCGTTCTTATCAGGTATATTTTATATAGACAAGAGGAGAATGCGAGCCTTAATAGACGAGTTAGAAATAGCTATATATGAGGACAATATAACAGGTAAGAGGGTGCGAGTAGATCAGAGCGACCACTCTATAAACGATATGGAGTATGCATTAGCAGAGAGAATGTATAGCTGAGCCCCAGAATGGACTGGCTTAATTAAGGAGAAATTATAATGGATGGATTTAAAACTCTTAACGAGGTTAAGGAATATAACACTAAGGAATTTTTAAAGATACTGGATAAAGTAGTATTTATGGATCTACAGAAGGAGCTGGCAATACATAGTGCCAAGCTTTTACTGGGTAATGGATACTACATAAAGAGCGACAATGAAAAGATAAAGAAGTTTTTAAATGAAACACTGCAGGCCAATAATTTTGAGAATATCCTATATACTATAGCCTATTTAACCAGTAGATATGGGCGAGTAGTTTTAACAATTAATAAGACAGCTACAGGAGATTATTATTTTCAATTTGCAGACTTTAGATATTATAACCGAGTAGGTAAGGCAATAATAGAGCCATTAGGAGCAGTATTATATAAGCATTTATATTTGGATGATACTAAAATAATAATTAAAGAAACCTGAGACACCGTTAAAGTAGTTAGGGACATAGACAAGCCGGATAATCTTAACATAGAGGGATTAAATGTTAAGGTTCCTAAAGACCAACAGATTGAAAAAGAATGACGACATAATTTAGGGATATTGCCTATTATAGAGTTTCTAAACAAGCCTATGAGCCAACAGGTATTAGAGATTAATGGAATTACTAATTTTTACGAGTTAGCAGATGACGAGCCAGTTAAATATATACCTCATATGGTAAATAATATGCTAAGGAGTTTATTTAAGGAGATATTAACTAATAAAACACGACTGATAGGTAATTTTTCCTCTGCATCTATTAGAAAGCTTAAGGATCAGGGCACAGCAATAGCAGCATTATTAGATGAGTTTATGCTAAGCGTTAAACCTATAGGGAAGGACGGCGTAGCCGATGGAGTAGAAGTAGTAAGCCCAGAAGGGAATATATTTGGTTCTTTAATGGATAGTATCCAAGGAATGAGGGAGAAGTATTTTGAGGCAGCAGGTTATTCTTTACAGAATGACGCAGTGCAAGATACAGCGACGCAGACACTATACGCGAAAAGTAAAGACGTGGAGACTACTAAGTTTAAGCGTAATGCTTTAATATCTAAGATAAACGATTTATTAGACAGATTATTATTAGCCGAGGGGTTAATCCAAGAAATAGATGCTGATAAGAGAGAGTATAGTTTTATTATCAGGGAAAACCTAAACGTTAGCGAAACCGAAACCGTAGCGTTAGTTATCCAGCAGATAGAGAGCGGATTAATGACCCGCGAGGAAGGAATAGCGAAAATTAGAGGGTTAGATGAGCCAGAGGAGGCAGCCCCTATTTTAAAAGCTATACAAGAACAAGAACAAGAGGATATGGATAGAGCTGCTAAGCAGAATAAATTATTTACAGAGATGGCTGATAATAACACTACAGAAAACAATGGGGAGAATAATGCAGTTAGATCCGCGCTTAATAAAAAATAGAATAGCTAATTCTAATATTCCGAAAATACAGACAGACAAGCAGAACGCTTATTTTATCTGCCCGTTTAATGTAATATTAGGAACGACTAACTCATCAGAGATAGGCCTATTTGAGGAAAACTATAACCCAGCTGATTTTGGAAGTTTTGAAAAAATATTTTCAGGGAAGGATAGCGTATTAACAGTATGGCATAATTCTACTAAAGCAACTAAAAAACAGGATATAGATAAGTTTTTAACTAAAGAGTTTAACGTAGGAGATTACAAAAAGGGCGTGCTGGTAGATAGCACGACTAATATAAGCTTTTCAGCCTCGCAGGAGGACAACGATTTTATAAGCCAGAAAAGTATTAAGAGTATAGTTTTAAGATTTGAAGGGTGAAAGCCTACAGAGGCCGATATCTTTAAGTTTTATATATTACCGAACAGCAACACCGATAACCTATTTTATATAAGTTCTATAACCGAGTTCAATAATCCTCAGAATAATAAAATAGAATATGTAGAGATTAATTTTATTAACCTAACCATTGAATTAGCGAAAAGCGGGAGAGCTATATCTAATTATCCTCAGTTCTCAGCACCGGGCGAAGGTTATGCCTTTCCTTTAATCCAAGAGGAGGAGTTAGTAGTAGATCCTATTAAACTAACCGACCGACCTATAGACGAGGTGCAGATAGAGTTTTTCGGAGCGACTATTATTAGCGGAATAACAATAATGGGGCGTAGAGTAGGGCTAATTAAAGAAGGGGATAACTGAGTTAATCAGAATAAAGTAGAGGCACCGCATCTATTAGTTCCTTTCAAAATGAAAACACCTGACCCCTCTGATATCTCTAAAACCTCAGCGGCTGAGAGTAATTATTACGTTATCGTTAATGGAAGTATAGACCTATTAGCTTTATGAGACGACTGAAAAGAGCAGGTGGCTACCTCTTACGATTTAACTAAAACCAAGAATTACGAGGGAGTTATTATAACGGATAAAGTAAAAACATTAAAAAGCAATAACGACAGCACCAAGAATGATTTATGAAATACCTATACTATAGATTACTCGGACGTTATACCTCCAGCCCAGAATACCTCATTCTTTTTTGATAAGGATATAGATTTTAGTAGCTTAAGGAATATATCAATAACTACGTTCTTAATGTTTAATAGCTTATTTTATTTAGACACAGAAAGACTGCCGATATCAATAACAGAGACAACAACCTGAACGTTTAAGAATATACCGATAATAGGAGCCTTTTTAAACTTATTAACTTTAGGCCTACCAATAGGCTGAAAAGACAGCGATATTAAATTACCAGCAAAAAAATTAAACGGATTAATCCCTACAGCGTTATATGATTACGGAGCGAACGGAACGATAATATCAACTCAGGGAGCTTTAGCAATGGAGCTATTTAGAAATGAAACAGGGGATAGCGTAGGAGCTTTAATAGGGACTAATAATATAACTACAGCATTAAAATTTGAATTAACAGACTTAATAAACCAAAATGGAATAAAAAACACCGTAGATTTAGGACAGGAAGGAACAGCAGGCTGAAAACTAAACCAAAATGGAAGGCCTGCATCTCCTCAGCTAACAATTAAAGAAGGTTATGCAATAGATTTGATTAATATTAAAGCTATAGGTAAAATGGATTATAAAATAACTGCATACTCTAACGGGGCTAATATCTATAGTTCAAAATATCAGAGTAAGAGTAAGTTTAGTGGAGCGACAAGAGAATGATCTAACACTATTAAACTAAGCAACTGAACAGAAATAAATAATAAGACTATAGATTACCCAGAGGCTATAACTCCTCCAACGGCAGCTATTATTAAAATATTACCTGATTTAGAAATTAACAGGAATGACATAGCCCAGACAGATCAATTTGACTGCAAGGTAGCAAGTAATAATTTAAAAGGAACAACCAATACAACTAAATATTTATATGTAGATAATTTTAAAGGTAATAGATCACAGATATTAGCCGAGGGTTATAAATATGCAACTCTTAATTTTGATATAGGTTATCAATATACAACTAATGCAACTAAAAAAGGAGATTATTATAATTTAACTCTTAAGGTAGATATTAATAATATTAATGAAAAGGATCAGTTTCAATATAGCCGTTCCACAGGAGATATAACTGCATACACATACTCAGACGACCCTAAGATGGCCTGACCTACTCCAATAAAGGGAGATATAGGGGTATTGCAACAGATTTATATAGAAGTGGATAACGATGGATTAAATGTAAAGAGCAGGAACGTTTTAAACTTTTCCCGCCTTAAAGGTATTTTTTCCAATGTTTATGATTTAGTTTATTTTGAATTAAATGGAAACTGACCAATAGATTGATACCTAAAAATTAAACTAAGAAATATAAAATTATCTAAATAATATATAATTTAAAAAAGGAGATATATGGCAGACGATATTAACAATAATGAAACAACATATACACAGGCTGATATGGATAAGCTTAAAGACAGCTACCAGACCAACCTGAATAAATTAAATGAGGAAAATATTAAACTAAGAAATACAACTGCGGAATTGCAGATAATGCCCCAGATTGAAAAAACATTTCAAAAAGCAGGAGGCAGAAAAGGGAATGCCTTTAAAGATTTCTACAATATGAACAAGGATAAATTACTTAACAGTAAAGATTTAACCACAGATATTAATGCATTAAAGTTAGAAAAGGATTATTTTTTTAAACAAGAAAAAAAAGAAATAGCCCCTACTACAACGGAGCCAATTCCTACACCAGCAGCAGCTAATGTAGGAGCGCAGGTAAATAACTTACCTAAGCCGACAACAACAAAAGACGGAACGACCAAGTTTTGACCCGGCACAGTTATACCAATAGAACAATAATAAAAGGAGGCTATTATGCCATTACACACACCAGGAACCGTAGGATATCAGACAGCGGTGGATACGCTGCTGGTAGAAACAAAAGTGCAGACCTTACTATTTAATGATAGTTTAGGATTAGCAGCTACTGCTACAGCTTTAAACCCCTCTGAATTAGCAGCAGGTTCTGCTATGTTTAGAAAACCAAGCATCGTGCAGAGTGAGGATTTCGTTTTTGCAGACAGAGATAAAACCCCAGATTTACCAGAACAGGAAACCGTTAAGGCAGATTTAGATCAGAGGATAGTGGCTAAAGTAGAGCTGACAGCTTTTGATAAGAGGCAATTAGGATCTATAGCAGGAGCACAGGAGGCATTTATTGCACAGGGCTTTTATGTAGGATTTAAAAAAACATTAGATGCAGAATTTGTAAAGTTAGCATATAATCAGGCATTTGCTAATGGAGAAGGAATTGATAAAGGTTATATTATTAATGCTAAATATTCCTCAGCAAGGTTAGAGGCAGACCTCACCACCATGTATTTTGATACAGTAGATATTGCAGCTAAAATGAGATCTATTTTTAATAAACAGATAATAGGGTTAAGTAAAAATAACACTTTCACCATTGTAGCACCAGCTGCATTCCCTCGTTTTATAGCAGGAGCTAAGGCATCAGCCCCTCAGTATGAAAATATCAAAAATGGCCAGTTCAATATGATAAACGGGATTGCTTTAGCAGAAAATGAAATGCTAACCACTAACATAGCAGCAGCAGATTGCTTTAGTAAAAACAGAGCATATGATTTTTCTAAATTAGAAAATACCACAGTTCATAAGGAGGCTATAGCACTGCCAGTATTTATAGATCGTATAGTTAAAACTATAGGGGGAAATTCTGGGAGTGATAAATATATCTTTAATGGAGGATTTGGCCGCGGTATCATAAGACCAGAATTAGTTAAAGCTATATTTAATGTTAAACCAACTGGGCCGCTAACATTCCACGGAGCTAATCCCACACAGGTAATAGGTTATACAGGAGCATATTCTAACACCGATAAAAAAGTAGCAGGAATATTATCCGACGAGCCTAATAAAGAGCTAATGACTGAAAATATTAACCTTAAAAAACAACTTAAGGATTTAGCTAAGAGACAGCAAGCCAATAAAGAGCTTAAGGACGTTTTAACTATTAAGGATAGCGAAATTAGAGCGTTAAGCAAAAAAGGAAATGATTTAAATAAACAATTAGAAAACTCTAATAAAAAAATAAATGATTTACAAAAGCAAGCCGTTAAGCCTAAAGCTAAACATAAACCAACTACAGATAAATTAGAGGATGCATTTATTAATTAATTTTACCAGTAGAAAATAAAAAGCAGCTAAAGGCTGCTTTTTTTATTATAATTTATACATATGAATTTTTTCAACTTACTATTAAAAATATCAGTTTATTTTAAAGAGGCGCGAGCGTTCGCTACACTCCTAAAAAAATTAAAAACTAAGACAATGCGTGATCTTATGTTTAAGGTTATCCAAGAGCCTGAACAGGTAGCAGAAGTATTAGGTAATTTAACAGTAGCTGAAAGGAAGGCCATTGCTTTAGAAGTTCAGGGAGCAGTAGAGGAGGAAGGCGGCCAAGTAGTAATGCTGAAAAGTAGCTGAATGCTTTCAGGTATATGAGAGCCTTATGCACAGGGACAGGTAGGAAACTTATCCCTTACTTTAAAAAGTGGCAAGAGCTACACATACCCCGGAGTTCCTTTAACAGTATGGGAGGCGATGAAAAGAGCGCCCGGAGGATACAACAAGGGTGCAGGGACACAGTTCTGAGCACTTTATCTAAGAGGACAAAAAACAACAATGGGCTATAATCAGGTAGCTTTAGCATTTAAGTTAGCAGGAGTAGGAGGTTATAAATAATGGCAGCAATACAATTTATAACTTACGAGGAATTAAAGGCTTTTTTAGTTTTAGAAAATGACGAGAATAAAAACCTTTACACGCAGGATATCAATTTCTCCTCTTTAAAAATATTAGCTTTAACTAATGCAGGTAATCTAAAATTAGATTTTTTAAATAATGCAGTATCCTCTGAGGATTTAGAACACATAAAAGAGGCTACATTGATTTTATGTAAATGATCAGTAGAAAATGGAAACTTTAAAGCAGCACAGAGCATAGCAGCTAATTTAGGACAATTTAATATCTCTGCATCCTCTCAGGGAGATAATGCTATACCTGATGAAGTAGTGGAGCATTTAGGCCATACTAAATATTATATAGATATTAGTTTTCTTAATTCTGAGGCCACTGAGCTTAAACCCTCAGCTATAACAATAACTACAGACGACATAGAGAGAGGAATATCTCTAATGCCTACTGGTAGCACTTTAACCCTAATTTTAAATAATATGTATATCAGCCAAGAGGCAGATAAGTTATTAATTCTACAGAATGAAAAGAAAACACAGCATTTAGATATTGATGGGAACGTATTAGGAGATTTTAATAAAGAATATAAACGCCCTATTTCAATGGAGCAGGCATATACTCTCTTAACAGATACAACAGAGGATATTGCAGATGCTAAGGCCGAAATAGAAATAAATGATAATTTAAGTAATCGTAATTTAGCAATGTTAAATAAAGTATCTACCGTGGGGGAAAACCTTAAGGAAGGGGGGAGTTTATTTTATAGGAGTTATCAATATGCTACTTTACCAATTAAGAGCGTAATAATAGGAGCTACTCCCACTATAATCCCTCTCCCAGCAGGATTAGATAGCTGAGTAGATAGTTATATTTTTACACCTAAAAATATCTCTACTTACCTATTTAAACATTTATTTTATTATTTACTTAATCCCTTTACAGATAAAGATAAGCAACAATATAGGATTATAGCAAGGGTGACGGGAGCAGATGGTATTGACTATGCCCTGCCATATGATTTTGATTTAAACAGGCTAAAGAGCCCTACAGTTCAAAAGAAAATATGACCTAATTTTTTAAAGCTTTTTGCTAATTTAAACCCAGCTAACGCACCATATCATTACGATATTAAAATACAGGGATTAAATGGATCAGAGGGTAGTTTATTAATTGAAACAGAAAGCGCAGGAGCTTTTGACCCAGCTATACCTGAGGCCTCTCATTTTGAAATTATTGAAATGCTACCCAGCAATGATAAATTAGTAAGAGACGACCACGTTCATTTTAACGACCCTAATCTTTACACCAGCCTGGGCTATGTTATGCCAGATACTCCTGGAGGAGGTAAGGACGACAGCCTACCCCCTTTATTACAATATGCAATTGAAAATGTTCCTTACATTAATTTATTAAAAATAGTTTTTGAAATAGGAGAAAACGCAGGAAAAATAACCAAGACAGTGGCAGATTTTGGAGGTTCTTTAACATTAGCACAGACCTGCCCTATTTCTAATGTAGGAAGTAAGCCCGGAAATGATACCTCAGCTGCTACTATAGGAGACGTAAAGGCTTTAATACATTCTGAAAACCCTCTGATAGACAAAAACCTATTAAAAAATGGATCCAGCAAGAGCGTAATTATTCCATTTGTTATTAATCCTAATGGAACAGTTAATGATTTAGAGCTACCATTAGAAACACCTGACGTGGAATATATAGCAGGAAAAACCTATGCAGACGTTAATAAAATTAGGATCCTTTACAATGTAAAATGAAACACCGGCGCAGCTAAGAGCATTAATGCTAATTATAATTTAGTTTTTAATAAAGAGGACAATGGGGACTGACTACCTACTACACCAGAAATAATAATATCTTTACCTCCTATAGCAGGATTTACAGACCCCGAGAGGACATTAATCCCACAGGGGCTAATAAAGACCTCTGCAGGGCATCCCTATAAGTTTGATATCTCATTTAAGGATGGGACTAATGCCAGCGACTATGCAGGACAAAAGCTATTTTTAGAAGTAGAGCAGATTTGATATAACGAATTAGAAACCGGAGGGGGAACAGTTCCACCAATAGCACTGGAGGGGTTCGTTAATCAAAACTTTCAGACGTTAGCCTCAGATACATATCCCGGAGATATTGATAATGTGCTAAGAACAATAACAGGCTGAACAACTAAATTAAGCAATAAAATATTATTTAAAACACAGAGCAATGGGGCATTAGTTTTGGATGAAACCTATAGACAAGAAATAGCAGACAGCGGAAAAGATAGAACAGTAAGAATAGATTTATCCTGCAGTGGATTTACAGCAAGAGCAGGAGACTATATTGCTAAGATTACAACCTCAGGAGCTTTTGATTTTGCAGGCAATAAGTTTTTAATTAATAAAGGAATTGACAGCACCAGCAATAGTTATTTAGGAAGTTTAAACCAAGAAAACCATAGCCTAATTTTTAAAATACCACATACTATAGCAAGCGGAGATTTACTATTTATTGAAATAGAGAGTGCTAATTGCGGAATTGCAGATATGCGCCCTCCTTACAATTTGATATTTACAGAAATGGGAAATGCAGGAGTTCAGGGAGCTAAAGGAGACCCCGGAGACCCCGGAGGAGTAGTAGTTAGGGAGACAATGTATAACGAAAAACAAACCCTAAATAATAATCAAACCAAAACGTACAATATGACCGTAAGCGGAATAAATAGCGACTTTAAAAATATACAATTTTATATTAAATGTACCATTACAACTTCTAATTTTTATTATAATATTATAGAGTTTATAGATAACGAGGAGCTTTATTATAGAAAAGAAAACATAACAGACCCCACTTATTATAGTTTAATGTTAATTAACCCTACAACTTCAAATATAATGATACAAAACAAACAAGGAACATCGGGAAACTTTACCCTTATAATTACCGGAGAAAGAATAAGCACCACATTAAAAAAGGAGAAAACTAATGGAAAAAATAAACGAACAATTAAAAGCAATAAATAAAGAAATGCAACATAATAAAGAAGTATTTAACAAGGACAGATTAACTGCCAGAAATGTTATAAAATACCAAAACAGCTATTTTAAAAAGCAGACTTTATTAAGAGAAAAAATAGATAAATGCGAAAGGCAGGCAACACTATATGCAGACCTTAAGGAGTTAGGGGTAATAAAATAATGAAACTAATAAAAATAATATGGAGATGGCTAAATAAAAGCGACTTAAAAGAGTTTAAAACAGACCAGCATATCTTTAACGAAATAATAGAGAATAAAATAGATTTACTATTAGATATTGTAGTGAATGGCAACCATAACCCGAGGAGATAAAATGAATAAACAAGAACACAGTAAAAATATTAAAACAATAAGAAAGGCCAGCGCTAATTCTTTATATGACGACTACATAATGATTTTTAAAAGTAATAGAAAGATTAGAAAAAAATACCCTAACCTACTGGACAAAATAAGATTTCACCGAGACAACTATTATGATCTTATAGATAAATACAATTACACAGACGGAGAAGTTAAAAAATAATATATAATATTAATG
>JACSEJ010000026.1_pt1 | contig 16761 bp, 33 predicted proteins | sample 8225461 | NCBI WGS metagenome assembly JACSEJ01 (sample SAMN15704941, study PRJNA253121) | viral metagenome | isolation source: viral RNA from sea star tissue | host: Pycnopodia helianthoides | place: USA:Seattle Aquarium | collected 2013 | reverse complement strand
GTTGTAATCCAACCCTCATCACAGCCATTTCTTCAATATCTTTAAAATATACTTCTTCATGTTTTACAGAAGCATCAATTGCTTTTTTAGCCTCTTTTAATGTTTTTCCTATTTGATCTATCCTTTCCTTAGTAAATGTAGGTTTTTTTGTTTTTAGTTCTCTTTCTCTATAGTTTTCGTCTAATTTATTCATATTTTATCATCCTCTTATTCTTCTTTTCTTTCTCTCTAGCATCTTTATAATATTCTCATAGATTTCCATTTGAAATCTTAAACCTTCTTTATCTGGGTTTAATTTATCCAAAGTGTGATACTGTTGGTGAGATGACATAATTTTTCATTTATATTCAGATATCATAATTTCTAAATATTCAACTCTATACATATAAGCTTTCATAGTTTTTTCTTCTTCTTTATCATCTACTACACTTATTGTATTTACATTTTCTCAAAATTCTTTTGTGATTTTAATGCTATTTTCTTTATTTTTTGCTTTTCTTTTTTTTCTATCTTCTTTTCAAATAGGCTTTCAAAGCTCTAATTGATCCTTATGTTGTTTTCGCATACTTTGTAGTAATTCATCTAATTCTATCATATATCAACTTGCTAAACAAAGATTCTCATCTGAATGTCTATACCTTCTAATTGCTTTTCTTATTAGAAAGAAGTCATCAAGATCTATTTTAAAAGTTAATTCAAGGTCATAAGGATACCCTGAACTACCAACTATTCCTTTCTCACTTTCTTTTTCCATGTAGTCTATGTTTTTATCTAATCTATTATCTACAAAATCAGATTCTCTTATTCGAACTATCTCATTTAGTGTTCTATACTCATCATAAGTCATTTTTAGTGTTATTTTATTCATTATTTAATTTCCTTTTAGAAGTATCCTAAGTTGTCTTCTTTTTGTGCTTGCTTAACTTCTTCTTCTTTCATGTCTCTATATTTTAAAATGTAATTAACACTACTATTTAATTTCTGTTCAAGATATATTTCTTTTCTTTTCTCAAATGAGTGCAAAGCAAACAATTCAAATATTGTCATCAGTTGAGGCACTGTAACTGATGTAGGTTTAAAAATATTAAAATCAACTAAACCACTCTCATCTTTAAAAAATGATATAGCTAAACTTATATAAAATTTAGCACTTTCTCTCTCTTCTTGGCTTATTTCGGCCATTTTTTTCCTATACATAACTTTATAACAACTTCCATAGAATTGTAAAATATTAAGTTTAGGTAATAAATAAATATTATTATATTCATATCATTGTGGTGGCCTATATTTAGCCACTTGTATATCAGGTTCCTGATAATCTTCTCATTGTCCCATATTATTTTTCTCCTTTATATTTCTACTAATTTATTATAACATAAAAAAAGCAGCCCTTGCTGCAATAAGTTAATTTATGAAATAAATAACCATAAGTAAAAAACTTATAAAGTCATTACTCGATTATTTTGGTGGTCTAAGATGGATTTGAACCAACGACACAGGGAGCTTCAATCCCTTGCTCTACCAACTGAGCTATTAAACCATAATGGCGGCTCTGACGGGATTTGAACCCGCGATCCTCTCGCTGACAACGAGGCATGTTACACGCTACACCACAGAACCATTTTTGGAGATATGAATCGGATTTGAACCAATGATCGAGGGGTTGCAACCCTCTGCCTTACCACTTGGCTATCATATCATATTGGCGCTCCAAGTAGGATTTGAACCTACGACCTTCGCATTAACAGTACGTTGCTCTGACCGACTGAGCTATTGGAGCATTTGGCAAGGATGACAGGAATCGAACCCGCAACTTATGGTTTTGAAGACCATTGTTCTACCTAATTGAACTACATCCCCTTAATGGTACGCATGAGAGGAGTCGAACCCCCAACACTATGATTAGAATTCATAGACTCTACCTATTGAGCTACATGCGTATATTGTTTGGTGCTAGATATAGGAGTTGAACCTATAACATCTTAATTACAAGTTAAGTGCTCTTCCAGTTGAGCTAATCTAGCATGTTTTGGTACCCATAGAAGGACTCAAACCTTCGGCCTCATAGTTCGTAGCTATGTGCTCTTTCGACTGAGCTATATGGGTGTATTGTTTGGAGGAGTAGATGGGATTCGAACCCACGTATCATTTTAGTGATCTACCTGTTTAGCAAACAGGCCTCTTTACCGTTTGAGTACTACTCCATGGTTGCGAAGACGGGATTTGAACCCGCGTCCTTTAGGATATGAGCCTAACGAGCTACCACTGCTCTACTTCGCGATAAGGGTTGCACAGACAGGGATCGAACCTGCACTCATTGGACATAATAATGCCAATATTCTACCATTAGAGTTACTGTGCAATGGCTGGTCTAGAAAGAATCGAACTTCCGATGGTGGGCTCAAAACCCACAGTCTTGCCACTTGACGATAGACCAATTTGGAGCAAATAGAGAGAATCGAACTCTCATTTTCTGATTGGAAGTCAGAAGTAATACCATTATACTATATTTGCATTTGGTGTAGTGTATAGGATTTGAACCTATGACTAACCGGTTATGAGCCGGTGGCTCTGCCAGACTGAGCTAACACTACATATTGGTGTATCCTGTAGGACTTGAACCTACAACCTTCTGTATGTAAAACAGATGCTCTCCCAATTGAGCTAAGGATACAAATGGTGACCCGTAGGGGATTCGAACCCCCGAATACAGAAGTGAAAGTCCTGCGTGTTAATACCGCTTCACCAACGGGCCATTTATTATTTGGGGTGAATAATGAGATTTGAACTCATATAAGCTAGGATCACAACCTAGAGCTTTACCAATTAAGCTATATTCACCATATGGTCGGAAATACAGGATTCGAACCTGTGGCCCCTCGGCCCCAAACCGAGTGCTCTAAAAACCAAACTGAGCTAATTTCCGATGGCGGAAGTATGTCTGGAATTGAACCAGATTCTCTTTACCTATGTATACTAGATAAAGTGTTTACCGTAGCCACTACACCTCCATTGGTTGTTTGTGGGTGGATTCGAACCACCGACCTACTGTCTAACGAACAGCTTCTCCACCTACTGAGATCACAAACATATGGCGGGAGCATTGCTGAGAATTGAACTCAGTTCTCTCTACACGTACTAGCTATGTAAAGTATTTACCGTGACACTACGCCCCCATTTAAAGGAATAAATATTTTGTTCCTTCACTATATATTATACATTAATATACAGATTTTTATTAATAATTAAGATTATACACCAACCAACCTACCGCATTTTAATGACTTTGTTGTCTGTTTTTACCCAACCAACCTACCACATTTTAATTAAATAATTAATTTTTTAGCTAAAAAACTTATTTGAGTTTCTATAAAGCCAACGATACCTTTCAAAACATCTGAGTCTGAAACATCATTACCTTCATAATCTATGAACCTAACTAATGATTCTCTTGTACTAATTAATATTTTTAGTTCATTATATCTTGTGTTACATGTTGTCATAATTTTCTCCTTTATTTCCATCCAACCAACCACATTTAATTAATAGTTATTGATGTCGTCTTTGATCTCTCCACTATCAATTTTCTTTATAACTTCTTTTAAGGTGAATGTATGTCTTTTTACTCATTTAGTGAATATTCTACCAAAATCATATTCATTTGATTCATTAACATGTTTACCATTTACTTTAAAGGATATTTGTAAGGGTAGTTTCTCTCCAATGACATAAGCAATTTGTGTCTCAACTTCAAATATTTCATATTCATCAAGTTCACCAGTCATTAGTACGGTTGCACATTTTAGGAAGTGTAGAAATTGAACAGATAATCATCTAGCATATAATTTCCCACTTCTATCTACTTTTGAAAGATCCTTACCTGCAGTTGCTCCTCCACCAATTGGGAATCTAGGCCCGTAAGCATCACATACAAGTTTTCTACCTGTTAATCCTACATCAGCATTTGCTCCTCCCTTATGGAAAAATACTATACTTATATTATCTCAACTTATAGCTGATACATTACCTATAAGTTCTAACTTACTAATAATTGTATTCTTTATTTCAGCCTTATACTCTCTATAATGTTTCTTTCCTTCTTTTAATTGTATTGCAATATGAATTCTCTCAACTTCATTTACTTGGTCTGAAAGAGACATTGTTAATTGGATTTTATAATCTTTTTTATAAGTTTCTTTTTCAAAATTTATAATTGATTTTATAGATTCATCTATTTTTAGTATAAGATCTTTTTCAACAGGTAGTTTAGATTCTGTAATATTACATGCCACACCTACCATAATACCTTGGTCTCCTGCTCCAGTTTCTCCATCTTTTTTATTTACTTGTTCTTCAATCTCTTGTGATTGATTCACTATTTTTATATGTACCTTATAGTCCTCATATCCTTCACCAAATTGTTTTAACATGTCAGCAAAATCACCAATTGGTTTATGTTCATAATTTATAAGGCTTGGTTTACTATTAGTTCGGCTTGTTTCACCTGAAATGTTTATAACACCATGTCCTATCATTACTTCAATTGCTGTTCTTTTAGCTCCAAAAAGAAGGTAGAAATCACTTACTCATTCTGATATAGCATCTGCTACTTTATCTGGATGTCCTTCACCAACGTGTTCTATTGTTATTAAATTTTTCATAATTTTATTTCCTTTTCATTGTTTATTTCTTTCTCCTAGTGTCCCACCACTTCCTAGGATTCCCTTCTACTTCAACTACTTCTACATAGGATATCGCCTACTCATAATCTTTTCATCACTCTATGTGTTTATGCCACTATAAGTAGTATAACACACTTTTACTTTTTTTATCTTATTTTCTTATGACACACTAGTTTTTCTTTTGATCTCTCATGTACTAAGATATCTTCACTATTAGGATGAACAATATAATGAACAAAATAAGATCTAAAAATCATACTATGTTTAAATGCCTTTCAATCCTGTTTACTAGGTTTGCTAGAGGAAATATGGTTAGGATGTGTATGTCAGTGTCCTACTACCATTCAGTCTTCATCATTTGCAATTCTCTCTGCTTGTTCTAGTGATTCAAATGAAGGTATAAACTTACGTTTAAGTCTCTTATCCTCTTTAATAGGTTTAGTAAACTTACCGATAACGAGTTCATTTGTATTTAAAATTCTTCTTGCTAAAAGATATCCTCCACTTTCTTTCTCTTCCCTTGATATTTTTTTTATTTCATCTCTAACTTCTTCCCCTATAACATATGTGTACCTTTTGCCTTCTGCAATAAGTCCTTTATATTCTCATTCTAAATTTCAGTATATATTTCCTTTATTTTCCATTTTTTAACTCTTTTTCTTTATCTATTATTTTTTTAAGTAAATTTGTGTAAAACTCCGTTACTTCTTTTACTTTATCTTCATCTATCATAAGAGCTACAGTTTCATCTGTTCTAATCGTTTTAATTGTTTCTCTTAACAAACTTTTTAGTCCAAATAACTCTGATTCATCTAATCTAACTTCTATTTCTTTATCCATAATCTTCTCCTTTTAATTTTTTCCTAAGAACCTTAATAATTCTTTAAAGTCTTCCGCGTCATCTTGCTCTCATAATAATTTGTGAGATTTTTCAAATGCTTTTTTATCAAACTTATACACTCCTCCATAAGTAATATTAAACCCTTTTGGTAATTCATTACTTTTAGGTTGTTTTTTAGAACTAATAACTTTTACATTTTTTTCTTTAATTCTTTCATTAATTTTTTATTCATAATTTTCTCCTTTTAGTTAAATTTTAGAATCCCTACTTGCTCTACTAACTCTACTTTTGCATCAGAACTATTTAAGATCTTGTTATTATAAGCTTCTTCAATCTTCTTATTGTTTCATTCTAACTTTTTGATGTAGTCCATGATATTTAAACCCTGATTAGACAGCTTTGTTAGCACGTTTAAGACATTGTTTTCACTTATCTCTACAATTAACTTCTTGGGTCTTTTTCGTACCTTAAAATCGTTAGTGTTGAAAGTATTTATTACTTCTTCTTTCTTAGTAACAATCTCTTGTTGTCTATTAAGTTCTTCCTCTTCTCTTGCTAATTGAGCTTCTTGAACTTTATCTAAAATGTTAGGTAAAACAACTTCTGGTTTTGGCTCATTAGCTTTAATTGCAGCTTGTTCTCTTTCAAATTGAATTCTTTTCTTTTCTTCTTCTCTTTTTATTCTCTCAAGTTCAATTCTTTGTTTTTCTAATTCAATTCTTCTTCTTTCAGCTTCTTTTCTTTCTTCCTCTATTCTTTTAGCCTCTAAGAAGTTATGAATAGATTGACTTTTATTAAGTTTTAAAGCACCTATGAATTCTAATTTAGTTTTCTTAAACAATAAATTCTCTTTATGTAATTGATAAAAGATCTTTCCATCCTTCTCATAATAAGCATTTATCTGTTTTTCAGCATCATTTAGTTTTTGAATACTTGCTTTTACTTCCTCTAGTTCTTCCGGTGTTTTAATTTCAACAACTTCTAACTTAAAGTTTTTAACATTTTCCCTTAACTGTTTTGCTGCCTCAACATTCTCCTTTGTGATTAATGAGAAGTTATCCTCAACTACTTGGGGTAATTGACCCATTTTAAACTCCCTCTTAACTCCATTTTCTACTATATAAATTTCTTTTTTCATAATTATTTTTCTCCTTTAATTTCTTTTATAACTTCTTCTATAGCTCATTTTTTATCATCAATGATATCATAAGTACTATCAGCAAGATCAGATAACTTAATTAGTTCTTTTAATTTCGTAGCATCATAGGATTTTCCAGCCTCCTTAATAGCAATTATATCATCAATTTGGTTTTCAAAACTTTCCTCTTTATTGGTCTCTATCACTAGTAATTTAGTATATTCTACTACTTTTTTTTGTAAAAATTTTATTATTTCTTTTTTCATATTTATTTTTCTCCTTTAATTTCTTTTATTATTTCTGTATACCTACAAATCTTAGTTTCTAACTCATTAGCGTGTAATACAGCAGTTGAAATATAACCATCATTATTTGGTGAAACAAATGCTTCTTCCATATACTTACTATATTCTTGTAATTCTTTCTCTAACTCTTCTTTACGTTTATAACAACGTTTTAATTTTCTTAACTCTTCTGGTAGGTATACTATTTTTTCTTTCTTCTCATTTGATAGTATATCATAAATCTCATTCTTTATCTCTTGTATTGATTTGTTTTCTGTTTCTATAACAACTAATTTCTTACAATTCTTTTCAAAGTGATGTCTAAAATGAGGTTTTATGTAGTAATTATCATATAGTTCTTTTCAATACTCTATGTTTGCATCAACCTCTGATGCTCTTCCTCTACCTTTTAATCTCTCTAGAACAACATCTAATGGTGCTTTCAATAAGAAAATATAATCAGGTTGTTTATCTTTATCAGCCATTTTCTTTAAGATCTCTTGATATTGCACTTGATATGATAACGACAAGTAAGAAGATATATTCTCCTTAGCAGTATGCATTTCTGCAAATATGTAATCATCTAAGAAATGTCTATCATACACCGTAATGTGGTTCTTTTTGTTTTTTAAAAACTCTTCATTAACTAATCACTGTTCAAATCGTTTAACAACTCAATTTAATTGTGCTAAGTAAGCTCACTCTTTTGGATCCTCATAGAATAATTTAAGAAATACTGATTCAACAGTTTCTTCTTTTAGGTAATTATTTTCTAGATTTACATCATTAAACTCCTCAACCATTGACTCACAGATGGTAGATTTTCCTACCCCAACAGTTCCACTAATAACAATTCTTAGATTATTTTTTAATAATCCATCTTTTTTTCAAAAGAATTGCCTGAATTCTAAATCCCCTGTGTTAGTTTTTTTATCTTTACTCATTATTTTTTACTCCTTCTATAATTTCCTTCATTGGATTATAAACAACTACAGTCCCTGCTGGTCCTACTTTATAACTGCGATTTATCTTTTCTAAACCTTTTAATTCTTCTTCTAAATCGTCTATTTCAGTTTGTGTGTCACAGGCTAGCATATTTGCCATCTCAGATGCTCGGTTATGTTCTCCAAGTTCTTTATATTTCTTATTTATTTCATTTTTCTTATTTGTAATAAGTACTTTTAAATTCATTATTTATTCTCCTTAATGTGGTTTGCAATTTCTTGAATATCTTGATGGATCTTAAAAATTGTTTTTCTATTGGTATTAATGATATCTAACAGTTTAATAATTGTTTTATCATAGAAGTCAAACTTCTGTTCAATAATTTTTTTATTCATATTAATTTATTGTCCTATTCTCCAATTTTATAATTCTTTTTGTAAGATCATTAATTTCTTTTTCTAATTCTCAATTAGTTTTAGGTCTTACATAGTCATTAGTCTCCTTATCAGTACTAATTGCATAAAGTTTTTTATCTTTTTTCATTATTTCTCCTTTCTATCCTTCTATCTATAAAACATTCTATTACTGCTTCAATGGTTCCAACATCCATGGAATTACCCGCAGTATGGTATAAATGACTTTTAGGTAAATCTTTAACCTTGTCAAAATGAGAATCTTTAAACCCCATTAACCTATAACTTTCACGTGGTGTTAAACTTCTAATACTTAAATCAGTTAATAAAACTTTTGTTGTATCCGACTTATTAAATAAATCTATTATATACTCATCAACTTTTAGTTTTGAAGATGTAGATAATGTTCCAATTCTTTTAGGATTACTTCAAACCCTATTATAAGCACCTGGTACAAGTTTATTATCACTAGATCTTGGTATATAATAGTAATTAGTATACCTTAAAATATTAATTTTTTCATTAATGTCTGTGTTTCCTACCATTTTTTGTAGTTTATCTATACTACAATAGTTATCTTTATCGATTCCTGTTTCTAAGTAGTCTTTTAAAGTTTTTGTTAAAGGTTTTTTAAACTCATCTATGTCTCTGATTTCTCCATTCTTAGTCCCGTAGATATACACTCTTTGCCTAGCCTGACAATTATTAAAGTCATGTGAATTAAGTAGTTTACATTCTACATTATATCCTAACTCCTTTAATTCTAAAATGATTTGATCCACAATTCATTTATGTTTTTTCTGTAGTATTCCTTTCACATTCTCTAGAATAACATAATCAGGATTAACATCTTTTATGATCCTTAAAACTTGTAAAAATAAATCTCCTCTACCTTTCTCATCTTGAAATCCTTCTCTTTTTCCAGCCATACTAAATGGTTAGCATGGAAAACCTGCAACAATTAAATTATATTTTTCTTCTGGCTTAAAATTCCTTATATCAATAGGGACTTCATTAGTTCCTCAGATTTTATTATAAGCATTTACAACTTTAGGTTCAATCTCTACAAGTTTAAAACTTGACTTTATTCCTATTTTTTCTATTGCAGCTCGTGGTGCTCCGATACCACCAAACAATTCTAATACTTTCATTATTTCTCCTTTATCCTCAAATTAATTCAACATTTCTGTCTCATTCATTCTTTATTATTATTAATTGTTGAATCTCATCGATATGGTCTTCATTTATTAGTTTTTTTAATTCTTTAAGTTCTCTACCATCTTGAATCTTAAACCCAAACTTTTTTGATATTTGATATTCAATTTTATTATCATATTTTTTTACAAGACCATTAAGTATCTTTCTAAGAGCACTTGCAAAAGTAACCTCAGCAAGATATTCTCACTCATGTTCTGACCTTAGTTTAAAGGCCTTACTCTCAATAAATCATACTTTATTAACCTCATCGTATTCTTTTTTTAAAAACATGATACCATTAATTTTACCCTTGATGTGTAATACTTTCAACTTTTCCACTGATTTTGTTTCCATTTAATTCCTTTTTCTTTTTCTCTCTATATTTTTTTTGAGTCAATTTATATTTTCAAATAGCACACTCTATCTGAGCTTGTTGCTTTCTCTCATATGCTTCCTGATATTTCTTTTCTATATCTTCTCATTTTTTATTTCCCATTTTTTATCTCCTTTTTTAGTTCCTTTTTAAAACAACTATAAAGTTGTTTTTTTATTTTCTTTGCCTCATCTATAGTTATACCATAATTATCAGTTAAATCACTAGAATAATATTCTAATGACTTTTCGTAGTCATATCCCATGGAGCAATCATGGTCTACACCACTAACTAATTCATCTAGTACTTCATCTAAATCGTATTTTTCCATTATTTTTTCTCCTTTTTCGTATAATCTTGCTGGTTTGTAGTCTTTAAACTCTGTTTTACCTCTAACTACACCTTCATGAGTTATTCTGTCTATAACTTCAATTATTTCATCCTTTACCTTACCATCATATCGTGTATTAGCATAGTCCTCTAATGCTCTTACAATGATAAATGTTTGTCTAAAACTTAATGGGTATAAATAATCATCTTTATACTCCTTAAATCATGGTATGACCACTTTTGTGTCTTTAAGTTCCATTATTTTTTCTCCTTATATGTTATCTCTATTCCAAAATAGTTGGAATCATCTTTATCTGCACCTAATTCACTTTTTAAGTTTTTTCTATTTTCTTCTAAGTAATTGATCGCCTCATCAACATCTAAAAACTCCTTAATAAAAGCACTGTCTTCTATTCAAAATTCAGTTATTCAATAACTTACTTTATACTTTTTTTTCATACTTTTTCTCCTTTATTTACTCTCCTTTTTTGTAAAGTCGTTTGTTGGTTTATAGTCTTTAAATTCTACTTTACCTCTAACTACTGCTTCATGAACTATTCTATCTATAAGTTCAATTACTCCATCCTTTAATTTACCATCATAATATTTATTACCATAGTCCTCTAGTGCTCTTACAATAGTGCTTAATTGCTTAAACTTTAATTGGTATAAATAGTCATCTTTGTACTCCTTATATCATGGTATGGCTATTTTTGTATCTTTAAATTCCATAATTATTCTCCTTTAAATATTTTATATTCTTTCTTTTTATTTTCTGTTTCTCAATCTCAATCTGGTGCTGTTTTACTTGTTAAAAGCCTATCATCCATTGAGTTTAAATTATCAATGATTTCTTCTTCCTTGTCTCATTTCTTTCCAACTCTATAAACTACAAAACAAGTTTCTAACTTTATTTTATACCCTTCTCTTTTATGAAACCTTAAAGGATAAATTGAGTACTCTCCTATTTTAATTCATTTCTTTCTTTTGCTTTTTCATTCTTCTTTCATAATTTATCCTCCTTTTTTTATATATTTTCCGTCCATTCTTAATCGTCAAAATCAAATATCTATTTTCTGTAATTTCAGGTGAAACATTCCACATCAACTTATTATTTGGTCGTTTTTAATATCTAGTTCAAATTTACTACCACTATTTTCTATTTCATATAATACTTTTGTTAATTGTTTAATTTCAGTTTTATATTCTGGTTTTACTTTTTTTAATTCTTTTTTATAATAAACTAAAAAGTCTTCTTTTGTTTTAAATGTCTTAAATGTTTTATTTATTTTTTCTTTTGTTTTCATAATTATTTCTCCTTATATAGTTTTATTTCTTATTTCTGTTAATATTTTCTTTCAGTTATTAACTAAGTCTGTTTGATTCTTTTTAAACTTTTGAATATCTAAAATAGATTCTTCAATGTTTTCCTCTATGTTATCTGAATTCTCACAAACATAATCAATAATCTCTCTTGGTCTATCATCTTGTGCTATAAACCTATCCATTGCTTGTTCTCTTAATATGTAAGAATAAGAGTTTTGAGCGAATATAATTACATCTCCACTAGATAATGTCAATCCCTTTGCTCCGGCCTCTGTATTGACTAGTATGACGTTAAGATCACCATCTTGAAACGCATGTTTTACTTCATTCCTTTCATTTTGTTTTACTTCACCGGTAAACAATCCAGTATTAATCTTTATCTTAGTAAACTCTCTTGATAATAGGTTTAAATATTTTGTATAATCAGCAAAAATAATGATCTTTTTTTCCTTATGGAAATCTTTCACATATTGCATAATTTGTTTTGTTTTTGCTCCAACAATATTACTATTTAAATCCTCTATAATTCTTGGATCCAGCATGATTTGCCTTAGTCTTGTAATAATTGCTAAAACACCTTTTGCTAAAACTTCATTACCATAACTACCAGTTGCATAATAATGTAAAATCTCATAGTAATGTTTTTTTTGTCTCTCACACATAGGGACATGTATTACAGTTTCTTTAACCGGTGGAATTAATTTTCATACTTCTTCTCTCTTAGTATTTAGTGTAAATAGCTCTAGTCATTGTTGTAAAACAACACTTAAACTCTCTTGAAAAATAAAGTTTGTTTTAAACATTTCTTTATTCTTTTTGGTTTTACCAAACTTTTGTATTCCAGTAAAGAAAAAATAGTTATATAATTTATATTTTGCTACTTTTTGATACATAAAACTAATTAATGGAACAATATCATGTTTCCCATTAACAGTTGGTGTTCCAGTTAGTAATCAACAAAAATCACAACAACTTCTAACCTTTAATAAGTTTTCTCTTCTCTTTGAGTTATTTCTAACAAAATCAGCCTCATCTATTACTAAACAGTCATATCTAGCCCCTTGCAAGGATAATCAATCTAGTTTTAATGTATCATAAGATACTAATAAAATCTCTTCTTTATTACTTTGCTTAAACTTCTCATAAAGTTCTTTTCTCTTTTTAGGAGGGTGATTTACCAATATAGGATCATAACCTAATCATTTTATTATCTCTTCCTTTCATTGTAATAATAAAGATGCTTTCATAGTTATTATTGTTTTTTTAAACTTTTTTTCTCTTATTGCTATTAACACAGTTGGTGTTTTACCAGTTCTTTGTTGGTTAAAAACACCAATATTTTTCATTAATAACATATTTGCTACACTCTTATTTTGATAATCGTGTAATCTCTCATCATATATTTTAAGTGGAGTTGTTGATCCATCATTATTATATTGCAGTCTTTGAGTTAAAGCTTTAAGTCATATTTGCAATTTATAACCTTCTTCTAAAAAGTCTAATGTCGATTCCACTAAAGGGAAACAATTATTTCATTGTCGGATTTTCATTCCATTTTGATTTCAAGTATCTTGTGTATTCAAATTATAGAATATATCTTCTATTCTATGTATCTCTCCCTTTATTTTCATATTTCTCCTTTATCTTATTATATATTAAATTTCACTAAAAAATGTGTCTCTAACAGCATCAGTAAATTCTATTAACTCATCTTTAAGTATTTCAATTGCCTTTTTTAAATTTACTTTCTCACCATTAGCCTTAATCTTAATTTTACTTTCTTCTCAGTTGTTTAATTTATTAAGGTTATAATTATAAACAATGTAAGCATCCAAAATTATACATCAGTCTTCTTTACAGGCTCTATACAATGTGATAGTGCTTGCTAACTTAGTGCTAAACTCATCTTTATCATCCTCCTTATTTACTAATTTATCTATGTTTTTCTTTAAAGTATCTAATAGTGCTTTAGGTTCTAAATAGAGTTTATGTAATTCTATTAAAGTTTTTTTCTTTTCTTTTAGAAACTCTCCATTATGGTCTTGTATTTTAATTGGTTGTATTTTCATATTTTTTATCCTCTTCTTTTATTTCTTTCATTATATCTGCTCATGGTTTAGATATATCCTCTAGATCAAACTCTTTATCTATGCAAATTATTTTACCATTCACATTAGCATACTTTTGTTCTTCCAAATCTATATGTAATTCACCATACTCATCACACTCATCATAATCTTTTGACTCTTCAAACTTTTTCATTTTATTATTTAATTTATCAAGTTTATTTATAGTTTCTTCAAAACTAGAAAACTCATACAGTATTTGATGTGTTCCATAATCATTTTCATAGATTACATACTTAAAACTTCTTTCTTTATATATCATTATTCATTCTCCTTTTGTTGTTTATATTTTTCTAAATCTTCTCTCATTTTTTTCTCGTATAATTGTTCTTGTCTTTTAAATGGGTTATGTTTTGAAATACTATGGTAATCAAGGTAATCCAGTCCTAACTTAAGTTGTTCTTTTCTACAATTCAATAAATAATTTTTATCCATAATTAATTTATCATACTCTTCAACTATCTCATTATGTTTCTCATCTAAATAGTATTGTAAGGAATAGTAATTATCTCAAAGGTCTGCTAATATCAAATAGTTGCAAAGTATATTATGTTTATCCATATTACCATCATTATTACGAGCCATATTTCAATAAATTGATCTTAAAGTTATTTTAAATGGGTCTTCCTTCCCTCTTTCTTCATCCTCTAAAAAACTACTTAACACCTCATAGATCATATATTTATAAAATCTTTTATGATTTTGATTTCATTCCATTATTTTTCTCCTTTAATCTTGTTTCACTAATAGTTTTTTAACTATTGTTGATTTTTCACAAAACTGAGTAATTGTCATATCCATATAGGATTCATAGTCTCATTCATCATTGACTGTAATTCCCCTATGTTCCATTTCCAGTCAGTCTAATTTCGGATATCTCTCATATATTCCAGCTACAATTTCAATTACTTTTTTGTTTGTTATTATTTTATATTTAACATCACCATCTAAAAAAATCTTTACATATTCTTTTATAAGCTCTGTTTCTTCCATTATTTTTACTATTTTTTTAATTCTATTTTCCATTATTTATTCTCCTTTTTTTCTAATGTATTCTGTATGTTATTTAATATCTTATAATCATATTTATTAAACCCTAAGATATTTTTACCTTTAGAATGCACTAATAAATAATTAAGATTATATCTATCATCCTTTTTTAGTTTAGCTAAAAATATCATTGTATGTAATAAATTATACCTTCTTGATTTTGTAAGGTATGTACTTCAAAATGTTAGTTGTTTCATAATTTATCTCCTTTTAGTCATAATCAGTATAACTTTTATATTTTTTTCTTTTGTCTTTTTCTTTTTGTTTTTTGGTTGCAACAACTTTCTTATTGCCGTTTATTCATTCTCCAAAACCACTTTTGTAAGTCTTAGAATGATATTTCTTTTTAATTCTTTTGGCCTTTCCCATTATCACCTCCACAATATATGTAACCTAAATATTAACTAATTGTTACTATTTATTTAGTGCAGTGTAGGATGCTGCTCCCCTTTACTGTCTTATTTGGTTATCTCATCCAAGTATTTTTGCTCATCTATTTTTTTAAATGCTCCTGATTTAAAAATCACATAATAATTAATTATTTCACTTTGATCTTCTTGTGCTTTGATAAAAATACTTGAAGAACTGCTTGTTAAAAACATATTTAAAATTCCTTGACTTTTTGCTTCTTCAAAATTCTTTACTGCCTTACCAAAAACATCTTCATATCACCCTTTTTCTAATGCTATTAGGGTTTCATCTTGTTCTTTGTTGCTACCTACAATAAATGTACTAATTTTCATAATTGTTCACCTCCTTTCTTTGTATTAGAACCCTAACATATATTTCTTTACCTTTTAAGTTATCATTTCCTTTATTTATTTTTCTTAGTAAATGATTAGCATTAATTTTTTTCATTATCTTTCTCCTTTTTAAATAGTTTAGCAACCATAAACTCTTCTTTTTCATCAGCTCTAGTATAAAACAGTCTAGATATTAGTTTTGTTCCACTCCTTATAGAGCATATCACTATATGTTCTTTACCCCAAGAAACATTAAAATAAATATTTACATTTACTCTAAGTATTTCCTTATGGGAAATACCTAACTCATAATTATTTACTAAATAATCAAATACAGCATCAGAAATCTCTTTCTTTAATTTTATATCCTTAATTTTAAAATCATTAATTTTTAATAACATTTTTTTCCTCCTTTTTAGGGAAAACTAATTCAAATTCCTCTAATTTATATGTCTCATTATAGTCATCATCCTCACTCTTAATCTTAAAGAATTCTAATAAATGTTGAAATGTTGATAAAACTTTAAACGCTTTCTCATATTCCATATATGTCTTAACTTCAACACCATAATCACACATAACAAAATCTACTCATCAGTCTTCTTCCCATTTACCTTTTCCATATTTATCATCTAGGAACTTTCAAACATTTTCTAGTCTATTTTTAAAAATTACTTGATTAGAATAGTCATCTACATGATGAGCCTTCACATAGAACACTCCTTTTTCATATCCCATTTGAAATTCCTCGTTATTTTCTCCACCATTATCTACATGTATCCCTAAATTCTTTCATCAACTATCTCTAATATAGTTATTATTCTTAATTAAATATCTACTTAACTTTTGTTCTAAATCTTTAATATCTTTAAACTCAATTACCCTACGATATTCAAACTCATCATCAGTAAAGACATCTAAATCCAGCTTTATTTTATTCTCACTTATTACACTAGGCTCAAATCTTTTATCAATATTTTCTTTAACCCACTTGTTTATTTCATTTATTTTATTCATAATTTCTCTCCTTAACTTTTTTTTCAAACTCCGCACCAATCTTATAACTATCATATTTCTCTAAACCATAACACTCATTATATCAATCAGTATCACTTTTAATTTTAAAGTATTCCAATAAATTTTCCATTGTATCTAATATCTTTATTACTAAATTATACTCATAAGATGTCTCATATGTCTCCTCGTACATCTTAGTAGCTCAATCTCTATCTCACTTTCAGGCTCAATCATTTTTTTCCATATTTATCATCTAAATACTTTCAAACATCCTCTATTTTAGCACTATATTTAAC
>JACSEJ010000024.1_pt1 | contig 17300 bp, 10 predicted proteins | sample 8225461 | NCBI WGS metagenome assembly JACSEJ01 (sample SAMN15704941, study PRJNA253121) | viral metagenome | isolation source: viral RNA from sea star tissue | host: Pycnopodia helianthoides | place: USA:Seattle Aquarium | collected 2013 | reverse complement strand
GGTCAGGGTCAGGGGGGCGCGGCGCGGGGAAGGCGCGGAAAATCTGTGCGCTGGGGGTAAGGTCGAGCCGGTGGGTAACCATGCACGGGTTTGCGCTCAACGTGCTGACGGATTTGGGGTATTTCCAAAATATCGTCCCCTGTGGGATAGGCGACAAGGGGGTGACTTCGCTCGGGGCCGAAATAGGCGGCACGCCCGATATGGCAGGGGTGCAAAGCAAACTGAAGGGGCATTTGGCGGGCTTGTTTGGGTTTGATTTCGGGGAGGGCCAGGGCGACGGGGCCGGCTAGTAGATGAGGTGGTGATCGGCCAGGTATTCTGCGATCTGTACGGCGTTCGTGGCGGCGCCTTTCCTGAGGTTGTCCGCTACGATCCATAGGTTCAGGGCGTTTTCCCTGGATTCGTCGTGCCTGATCCGGCCGACGAATACGCCGTCCTTTTTATGGACGGTGAGCGGCATGGGGTAGGTGTTGTTTTTTACGTCGTCTTGCACGACTAGCCCGGGCGCTTTGGACAGTATGTTTTTTACTTCGCCTAGGTCATAAGGGTTGTCAAACTCGATGTTGACCGCCTCGGAGTGGCCCCCGATCGCGGGGACCCGTACGCAGGTGGCGGATACTTTCACGTTCTCGTCGCCAAGGATCTTGACCGTCTCGTTGGCCATTTTCATCTCTTCTTTGGTGTAGCCGTTTTCTTGGAAAAGGTCTATGTGCGGCAAGACGTTCATATCGATTTTGTGGGGGTAAACCATGCCGGGCGTTGCGCCGCGCCGCTCTGCCATCATCTGGTCCACGGCGCCCTTGCCCGATCCGGTCACCGACTGATAGGTGGACACGACGACGCGGCGGATGCCGTACCGCTTGTGCAACGGGGCCAATACCAATACCATTTGGATGGTGGAACAGTTAGGGTTGGCGATGATCCTGTCGTCGATCATAATGGAATGTCCATTGATCTCGGGCACGATCAGCTTTTTGGTGGGGTCCGCCCGCCAGGCCGAAGAATTGTCGATCACGATGGCGCCGGCCTGTGCAAACTTAGGTGCCCATGCTAGGGACACGCCCCCGCCTGCGGAGAAAATAGCGATGTCCGGCTTGGCCGCTAACGCCCCGTCCAAGCCCATGACCGTATGCGCTTTGCCCGGGCTGCCGATCACCTCGCCCACCGAACGGGCAGAGGCGGCCAATAATAACTCACCGTACGCAAAATGCCTTTCTTGAAGGACTTCCAGGATTTCCCTGCCTACCAAGCCCGTTGCCCCTATTACCGCTAATTTCATTTTTATGCTTTTTAATGCTTTTTAACGCCCCATACAAAATTACTATAAATTCATTGGGAACGGGAACGGCGCTTTGGTATTTCCCATATTGTGCGGTTATCTGTATTTTAGTAGTTGGTATCCTAATTAAGCTATGAAATACGCTTTGGCCTTTTTTGCGCTGTGTTTGGCCGGTGCTTCTGCGGCACAGGTAACCGATGATTTTTCGGACGGGGATTTTACGGACAATCCGCCCTGGCAAGGGGACGGGCTAGGGTTCACCGTAACAGAAGGCCAATTGAACAGCATGGGGCCTGAGCCCCACTCTAAAGTTCATTTATCTACGCCCAATGCGATGATTGACGGTGCGACTTGGGAGTTTTTAATCGACTTGCGGTTTGCACCTTCCGCAAACAACAAAACAAGGGCCTACCTAGTCTCTGATCGTCCAAACTTAGTAAATGGCCTTAACGGCTATTACATTGAGATTGGACAGAGTGGCACGGACAGTATCAGGTTTTACCGGGAAGACCTCGCGCCAAAGAAAAGTACGTTGCTGTTTACGGGCAGCAGTGCACTAACAGGGAACGTGACGGCCAGGATACAGGTGACCCGGTCAGGCGCGGCGGAATGGCAAATAAATGCGGACACTTCGGGAGAGGCCTCTTTTGCGAGCGAGGGAGCGGCATTTGTCGATAACACCCATACCGTTACGTCCTTTTTCGGGTTTGTATGTTTCTATTCCGAAAGAAGGAGGAATTTGTTCTTCTTTGATGAAATAAGGATAACTGCCGTTGCGCCCCGCTTCGGCATCACGTCTTTGGGCAAAGAAGGCAACAAGTCCATCCGCATCACCTTCAACCAAAAAGTAGATGGGGCTACGGCCGAGGCCGTGACCAACTACACCTTGGACTATGGTTTTGGGAATCCCGTCTCTGCGGGCAGGGACAGGGCCAATTTAGACGAAGTGCTGCTCACGTTTGCCGATGCTTTCGCAAATAACGGTTACACACTCAACATCGACCGGGTACAAAACCAGGCGATGGACGAAACGATCGGCGATGCGGAACGTGCATTTGGCGTAGAGCTACGGACACCGTTCAGGAATATCGTTATCAACGAGCTGTATGCTAATCCGGACGTTGCCATGGGCTTGCCCGGCAGTGAGTTCCTGGAACTTTACAACGTGTCCGATCAAGCCATCGGCATGGGCGGCTTTGAGATCAAAGACAAGGCCCTGGGCGGCTTTGTCCTTGAGGCAGGCGGCTATGTCATCCTGACTAAAAGCCGTAATGTGGCAGACTATTCAGGATATGGGGAGGTTATTGGCTTGGCCGACTCATGGAACCTGGCCAATAAGGGTGAATCCCTTGAGCTACGGGACAATTTGGGCAGTCTAGTGGACAGCGTATCGTATAGCCCCGATTGGTATGGCACGGTCGGCGACGGGACGGGGTATTCCCTTGAGCAAATCAACCCGGAACTGGCCTGCAGCCATGAAAACAATTGGAGGGTGTCGGCCGACGCAGGCGGGGGCACTCCCGGCGCCCAAAACAATGCCTATGAAAATACCCCGGATGAAAAGGGCCCCAACCTCATAAGGTTCATTGCGGCGAACGCCAATACTTTCCTCCTTACTTTCGACGAACCAATGGACGAAACCTCTATGGGCAGCGCCACCTACACTTTCGACAATGGGATCACCGAAAATGGTATTTCACCAATAAGCCCCGGCTTTCTGACAGCTGCGGTGAGGGTTGCCCCTGATCTGGCAAATGGGACCAAGTACACCATTACCCTCACCGGGGCAACCGATTGCGCAGGGAATGCCATTCAAACCAATAGCCTGTCCTTTGCCTATGATACCGACCCGCCCGTACTTAACCGGATAGTGGTGAGGGCATACAATAAGATTAATGTAACCTTCAATGAAGGCCTAAATAAGACCGTGGCCGAGGACGAAGGGAATTATTCGTCCGATCACTCAGGGGCCAACCCAACTTCGGCTATTTTGGGCGAAGGGGATGAGACAAGCGTTAGCCTCACCTTCGCAGACGGGTTTGTCCCGGGCATAAAAAACACCCTGACCATAAACAACCTAGAAGATTTACAAGGCAATACCCTGACGAAGGCCCTTGCCCCTGTTTTTACCTTGTCGCAAGAAGTGGACAGGGTCCGGGTAATGGGCATCAACCTGCTTGACGCTTATTTCAGGCAAGTTCTTGAACCCGTTAGTGCCGGCACAACAACCAATTATTCGGTAAGCAATGGCATTGGCTCCCCGTCCGTGGCATTTTTGGACACTTCTAACGATAGGCTTGTCCATTTGGCTTTCGCCAATAATTTTGATGACAATAAAACCCTGACATTGTCCATATCCGACATTCAAAATGCGGGCCTAGATTTCCTGACTACCCCCGATCTGACATTTGTCTATGACACTTCCCCCCCTAAACTCGATACCGTGAAAGTGGTTTCCCCTTTCTCCCTAGAAGTAGTGTTTACCGAAAGCGTGGATGAGCAGTCTGCCGAATCCAAAGAGAACTATGAATATGACGGCATCTTCCCAACCCAAACGGCTTTGCAAACGGATCGGGAAACGATCATCCTAGGTTACGAAGAGGGTTTTGAGCGTGATATATCCTATGAATTGTCGATCGATGAGGTAAAGGACCTTTACGGCAATGAAATAAAAACCAAGCTCAAGCAAGAATTTGTCTATGACGTTTTTGCGCCGGAACTAGACAGTATAATTGTTCGATCTAAAAACGGGATAATCCTGTGGTTCAATGAAAATGTAGGGCAAAATATAGCTGAAAACCCCGCTAATTATTTGATAGGCGAGGGTATAGGCCAGCCCGCTTCGGCCTCGCTCGATTTAGAGCATCAACATATCGTGTACCTAGGGTTGCTTGCCGATCTATCAGAGTCTGCCGGTATCCGTTTGGATATTGCCACTATGGTGGACCAAAGGGGCAACACGATAGCCGAACCCATTTCTTCTTTCTTTAGTTATGATTTTTTCGGCGTGGCCACGATCCGGCCTACCGGTCGAAAAACCATACGGGTTGAATTCAACAAGCCTCCCGATACGAGCACTAAAAACACATTGGCGAACTACTCCCTTAATGGACAGGCAGCCCGTGCGGTAAGTTTTCCAGAAAACCAAATAGCAACCCTCAGCTTCATTTCAGACTTTGTGGATGATAGCGGGAACACGCTAAGGATAGAAAACATCACCGATCAAAACTCCAATGGTTTGCCCGTTAGTGAATATGGATTTGATTTTGATTCAAGGATCGCCTTGGCCGGCTTAGTGGGCGACCGCACCGTCTCGCTCGTTTTTGAGATAGCACTGGACGCAGGGCAAACTTTAAACTTGGACGGCTTTCGTGCCTCACCGTCCTTGGGCAAATGCTTTGTAGCCGTAATTGACCATGACAACCCCGGTATTCTTCGACTGACTTTCGAACAGTCCTTAGAAAGGGACATTGAATATTTGGTTTCTTGGCAAAATTTGGTCAATACTTATCATAATGTGCTTCCCGACTATTTCGCCGCTGTTATTAATGACCAAACCCCTCCGTCCGTTACCGCCCACTTAGTTGTGGACGCAAATACCATCTGGATCAAATATTCTGAATTGCTCAATGAAACTTCTGCGGAATTCCTGAACAACTACCACATTGCCCCGGCTATCGGGCATGCAACGGGAACAAAGTATAATGGGGCAGATTCTACTGTCCTCTTGGGGTTCCCGTCAGGCTTTGCAGAAGGCCCGGAATATACTTTGACAATAAATAACATTGAAGACCTTTCGGACAACGCATTGATGGGCCATACAATCGCATTTACTTTCAAGATGCCGAATACGCCCCGCTTTGGAGATCTGATCATTACTGAAATCATGGCAGATCCTACGCCCGAAGTCGCACTGCCTGATGCAGAATACATAGAAATATACAATACCACCGATCAAACCATTTCTTTGGGAGGCCTGAGCGTCGTAGATGAAGGAGTCCATGCCACGGTTGTTTCGGGAAAGATAGAAAGCGGAAGCTATCTTATCCTTACCCGTACGTCTTCGGTTGCGGCGTTTTCAGGATCGGCTGCGATCGGGGTCGCCGGCTTTCCATCGTTCAATAACTCCGGGGAAATCATTTCACTCTACACCGGGGAAACACAAATCTTCAGCACTTCCTACTCCCCCGAATGGTATAAAGACAGTGACAAAAAAGGGGGTGGCTGGGCTCTGGAGATGATAGATACCGATAACCCCTGTGGAGAACTCAATAATTGGACGGCATCTGTCAATGAAACCGGTGGCACGCCCGGCCAGGCCAATTCGGTCGCAAACCCCAACCCCGATAATTTTGGACCTCAGGTACTAACCTCCATAGCCTTGGACGAAAGTTCCATAGAAATCCAAATGAACGAGAAACTGCATCCGGCCCGGTTTGAAAATTCCGTAATCTCTATCTTTCCTGAAAAAACAATTTCCCGCAAAGAATTGATTGCCCCCCGGCACGTACGCATTAGTGTAACCTTAGCCGAAAGCTTAGAAGCAGGCCAGTGGTATGAAATTACGATCGACCATGTTAGCGACTGCAAATTGAACACGATCCAATCAGCCGATAGCCCAATAACTTTCAGGCTACCGGAAGAAGCCGGGGCCATGGACCTGATCATTAACGAGGTACTGTTTAACCCAAGGGACGGAGGCGTAGATTTTGTGGAAATTTATAATAACTCGGAAAAAACAGTCAACCTAAAAAACTGGGCGATCGGCGACAAGCTAAATGATCCCAAAATAATTACCGTGGGAAACCTTGCCCTGAACCCAACCGAATACTTGGCACTGACCACTGATCCCGCCGTTCTAAGTGCCAACTACCCTAAAGGGGATGCTTCCCGGTTTGCAACCATGAGCAGCTTCCCCAGTCTGTCGGACACGGAAGATTCTGTGATTTTGACGACCGGCGAAGGTTTAGTGATTGACCAAATGAAATATCGGGACGACTATCATTTTAATTTGCTCGATGACGATGATGGGGTTTCGCTTGAGCGCATATCGTTTGAAGTTGAAAGCAACAACCCGGACAGCTGGAAATCTGCGGCCAGCACAATAGGGTTTGCTACACCGGGTAAAATCAATTCCCAATATCATGAATTGGCTCAAAACCCAGCCACAATATCTGTCGAACCAAAGGTTTTTGTGCCTGACAATACAGGAATGAATGACTTTACAACAATTAGTTATCAAATGGACCAACCAGGGAACTTTGCCAATGTCCACATCTACTCCACCCACGGAGTCCTGATAAAAACGCTCGCAGAAGGCGAAACCCTATCAACTAAAGGGTTCTTTACATGGGACGGGATTGCAAACAATGGCACCCGGGCAGCAGTTGGTTACTATGTGGTCAACTTCGAAACCTTTGATGGGCAGGGCCACAAATCCGTACAAAAAAAGACAGTCGTACTAGGTACCAGGTTTTAGCCGTACGTAGTCCCATTTTCATGGGATCCCCCTAGTGTGGCCTACGCTTTTGCACCCTGTTCCGAGGGCATAGACCCGGGCATCTCGCATGCATAGATCCGTTAGCCCTGAGCATTGAATAAAATCTCTGTATATAGTACTCATCAGGATATTCTTGACCGGCCCTTCTAAGCTCATACCATCAATAACCTGTCCTGCTAAAGTCACCTTTTGGGCTTGAATCCTGTAACCAAATAAAAGAAAAAGCAACAAATGTGGCCCAATAAGCCTTTTGTGCATAAAAAACGGGCATCCCTGATACCCATGTTTTTAATTCTATCATAGAACCAATGACACGAAAGTACCGGAAAATGCCCGGTAAGTCATAATTCAAAAAAGGGCTTTTATTGATCTGGCTTTTTCCCTGGGGCAGGTTTCTTAGGTTTTGAAATAGACTCCCTCATTTCGGTATCGGCTTTGATATTGTCCATTTTGTAATAATCCATAATACCCAGGTTCCCATCCCTGAACGCTTGTGCCATGGCCTTTGGCACCTCGGCTTCGGCTGCGATGACTTTGGCCCTTGCATCCTGTGCTTTTGCCTTCATTTCCTGCTCCACAGCTACTGCCATGGCCCTTCTTTCTTCAGCCTTGGCTTCGGCTACTTTCAAATCGGCCGCGGCCTGATCTGTTTGCAGGTCGGCGCCAATATTTTTCCCAACATCCACATCCGCAATATCAATAGATAAAATTTCAAACGCTGTGCCCGCATCCAATCCTCTGGTCAATACCAGTTTTGATATTTTATCCGGGTTCTCCAGCACTTCTTTGTGCGTAATTGCTGAACCAATGGAGGTCACGATCCCTTCCCCAACTCTCGCCAAGATGGTGTCTTCGCCTGCCCCCCCTACCAACTGGGCAAGGTTAGCCCTTACGGTAACCCGGGCCACCGCAATTAATTGAATACCATCAGATGCCACGGCCGCCACCCTGGGGGTCGTGATTACTTTTGGGTTTACCGAAATCTGAACGGCTTCAAATACATCCCTGCCTGCCAAGTCAATAGCCGCAGCCTGATTGAATTCCAAAGCGATATTGGCCTTGTCGGCCGATATAAGGGCCTTGATCACCCCGGGTACATTCCCCCCGGCCAGATAGTGTGTTTCTAGTTCGTTCGAACTTACATTTAGCCCCGCCTTTGTTGCCGTAATCTGCTGATTGACAACTAGCGAAGGCGGGACTTTTCTTATCCTCATAAATACAAGCTCGGCCAACCCTACGCGAACACCAGAAAACTGAGCCGTGATCCAGAGGTTAACCGGCACGAAATACAAAAAAGTAAAAAATAAGACAATGGCTCCGAAGAGCGACAAGATGATTATCATACTATTCATTATAGGTATTATTTTATAGGTTCAATAAATATTTTATTCCGCTCCAGCTTAACAATTTTTATGGGTTGATTTTCCCCTACAAAATTACCGTGCGAAGTTACTTCATATTCTTTGTTGTCAAATTCTGCCTTGCCGATTGGCTTCAATGAAGAAATAGATACTCCTTCCTTTCCAAGAATGAGGGCTACCACCATATCTTTATTGACCGAAGTACCCATCACGCTTTCGTTTGAAAACTTCTTCCAGACCCCTGATTTAAAACATAACAGAACGGCCACCAAAGTGGCCAAAAACGATATTTCCAATACCATGTGCCCACCTTCCGCACCATACGACCCATAACTTCTATACACCCCATAACTCCCTATCAGAAAGCCCAGAACCCCAACTACAGTGATGCCGGGTATGAATATGATCTCTGCGATAACGAACGTGATACCGGAAAGGACAAGAAATGCTATGAGAATATAATCGAGCAATACGGATGATATTAAATCAAAGCCTAAATATACGAAACCGAATTCGGCTTGTGCGGGGATTTAATCTTTAGGATCGTAAACATAAGAATATAGGGTTTGGTTTGGGACAAAAACACTATGTTTTTAATAGTTCTTCGCAAATACCACCCTGCCTTTGGACGGCTTGCCAGAATAAACACATTTTCCGTTTTCTTGCGTCTGGCCTATTGGGATACAACGGATGGTCGCTTTCGTCTCATCCTTTATTTTCCCTTCCGTTTCGGCAGTGCCATCCCAATGCGCATGCACAAATCCCCCTTCCTCACTATTTATGATCTTCTTGAATTCACCGTAAGTATCCACCATAAATGAATGGGACTTCCGGTAATCCAGGGCCTTGTTATAAATGGTCTCCTGAATATGATCTAGCAACGATGAAACGCTTTGGGTAAAACCGTCGCCCAACGGCATGCTATTCTTCTCCAACAAATCTCTTCTTGCCACTTCTGCGGTTCCGTTTTTCATATCCTTTGGCCCTATTGCAATCCGCACCGGGACTCCTTTCAATTCATATTCAGCAAATTTCCAACCTGGCTTGTGCATTTTTCGATCATCAAACTTCACGCTAATACCAATCTTTTTCAAATCAGTCTTGATTTTTAGGGCCACCTCGGAAATTTCTGCCAGTTGTTCATTACTTTTAAATATTGGAACAATCACCACTTGGAATGGTGCCAGTTTTGGGGGTAAAACCAAGCCATTATCGTCCGAGTGCGCCATAATCAACGCGCCCATCAATCGTGTGCTTACCCCCCAAGAAGTACCCCATACGTATTCCATGGCTCCCCCTTCCTTATTAGCGAACTTTACATCAAATGCTTTCGCAAAATTTTGTCCCAAGAAATGTGAGGTCCCTGCTTGCAATGCTTTACCATCTTGCATCAGCGCTTCGATACAATAAGTACGTTCAGCCCCTGCAAAACGCTCGCTTTCTGTCTTCAAGCCTTTCAATACGGGAAGTGCCATATAATTCTCCGCAAAGTCTGCATAAACATTCATCATTTGTACCGTTTCATGCACCGCTTCTTGTTTTGTTGCATGTGCCGTATGACCTTCCTGCCATAAAAATTCCGCAGTTCTCAAAAACAAGCGAGTCCTCATTTCCCACCGAACCACATTCGCCCATTGATTAACCAAGATAGGCAGATCCCTGTAAGATTGGACCCAATTTTTATAGGAATTCCAAATCACAGTTTCAGAAGTTGGGCGAACAATCAATTCCTCTTCCAACTTGGCATCAGGGTCAACCACTAAACCTAAGCCATTCTCATCATTTTTCAACCGGTAATGAGTAACTACGGCACACTCTTTGGCAAAGCCTTCTACATGTTCGGCCTCTTTACTGAGATATGATTTTGGGATAAATAGTGGAAAGTACGCATTGGAATGGCCGGTGTCTTTGAACATTCCATCTAAAGCAGCCTGCATTTTTTCCCAGATCGCATATCCATACGGTTTAATGACCATACATCCCCTCACAGCCGAATTTTCAGCCAAATCTGCCTTTTTCACTAACTCATTATACCACAAAGAATAGTCTTCACTGCGCCTTGGTAATCCTTTGCTCATGTTGATTTATTAAATTTGGTGCAGATATTGCTTTTTCCTAATTTTAGAAAAAATTCAATACAAATATAGTATGTTGCCCATTAATTAAAATCAATGTCTTACCAATTAAACTCAAGTCGTTATGGTACAAAAAAAATTCAAATTCACTACTCTCCCTGCAGTTATCCTTCTGATGGGGCTTGGACAGGCCGGATTCGCTCAAGACGAGTATGACGACATGTATTTTTCCGCAAAAGACCGAAAGAAAATAAAGCACACCGAAGAGATACCTGCCGATGCAAGCACAACGTACCGGTCTTATTCCAACAATACTTATGGAAATGCATCCTATTCTGCTAAACAGGTAAACCCGGAATACATAGAAAAATATAAACAGCAAGCACGTCAGTCTGCCAATGGCATTAATACCAATGCCAAATCTTCGGAAAGTGGCAATTATCAAAGCCCATCATATAGCAGTCAGGACTACTACGTAGAAAATAACACTCCTCGTTATGACAATCAATTATTCTACAATGATTCCAAATACAACAGACCAAGCAAACCAACGGTAGTAAATAACTACTACGGAGGTAATGAGTACTACACCAATCCCTACTATGGTGGAATTAATTTCAGGAATTCTTCCTTTAGATTTGGGTATAACACCTTTAGTGGCCGGTCTTATGGAGTGGGATTAAGTTTTGGATGGGGAGGTGGCTTCTATGACCCATTTTCTTGTCCAGTATATAGCTATAATCGCTACAGATGTTACAGACCATATTATAGAGGATATTATGACGGTTACTATGCTGGAGAGACCGACTATTCCGCACCCTCAAGAAATGTGACTCGGGGCACTCGCTACAGTCGGGGTTCGTCAATAACGAGAAGTGAAAATATTTCCAGAATGTCTTCGATCATATCCACCAGATCATCTGCCGGGGCCAGTACCAGCGATGGGAGAATAAGTAGTTCTACTCAAGTAACATCAAGGACAGGTAGAAATGCTGTAAGGAGCAGTACGCAAAGCCGATCTGCAGCTTCAAGAGATACCAGAGATTATAGCCGTTCGCAGAATGAATATTTGAGAAAGGCTAATGTAAGTACATCAAGAACAAGATTATCTGATGCATCTAACCGAACTTCTTCCATATCTGCTTCAAGATCCAAAGAGGCTTACCCAATTAGTAATGCAAGAACTTCAAGATCGGGAAGAACATCTTCATCAGTGAACAGTAGAAGCACATATAAACCAAACCGTTCTGCGACTTCTCCATCAAGGTCGGTACGAAGTTCATCAGCCAACGCAAGAAAGTATGGCACGCAACGTTCGCCATCTTCGAGCGTTGGCAGGAGTTCTGTATCTTATTCCAGAAGCCGGTCTTCTACGCCAAGCAGATCCTCCTCAGCTCCATCGCAATCAAGCAGAAGCAGTATGAGTACTAGTAGCCCAAGTAAAACTAGTTCTTCACCAATCCGATCCTCAGGCTCATCAAGCAGGTCACCTTCCAGAGGTAGATAAGTAGCATTCGACCAAAATAGTTGTCACATGAAAAGGCTGATAATTTTAGGTTTAATACTCATCTTGTACCCATTTTCAGTTCACGCTCAATTTGACTACTACAATGATGCCTTGCGATTTAGCAGAGCTCAACCTATCGGTACTGCCAGAACCCAGGCTCTCGGTGGGGCTCAAGCGGCACTTGGGGGAGATATTAATTCAGCATACGCCAATCCAGCTGGACTGGGTTTTAACAGAAGTTCGGTAATGACTTTTACCCCGTCAATAAACTTTTACAATAGTGAATCAGAATATTTTGGACAATTTACGGATGATCACAAGGCTAACTTCAATATTGCGAACCTGGGCGTTATCTTTAATTTTGCGTATAGTGATATAGAGAAAAGTAAGTTTAAAGGTGGGTCTTTCTCAATTACCATGACCCGTGAAAATAATTTCCACAGTGACGTACGGTATGATGGATACAACAACACTGATCCTCAAAATGGTGTTAGCAGGTCTTCCATCGTAGATTCTTGGCTCGATCGGGCATGGGGTATCCCGGTAGATCAACTGGAGAATCTTGGCATTGTCTATGATGCACGAGAGCATTATTTGATCAATGATTATTTTGAGCCTGAAGATCCGGGTTTTACAAGATACGATAAATTCATAGGAGATTTTCCTCGTCAAGTCGAAATACTTAATACGAAAGGCAATCAATACCAATGGGATTTTGCAGCAGGAGGAAATTATAACGATATACTCTATTTTGGGGCTAGCCTGGGTATTAATTCCATAAATTATAAGACCGGGTCTGTCTTTACTGAAAGTAATTTTGTCTATAAAAAATCTCCTGATAATTCCATAGATCACTTGTCCACAAAAAATGAATTACAAGTAAGAGGTACTGGGGTAAGTGGAACCTTTGGCATGATAGCCCGGCCTGTAGATTTTTTCAGGATTGGGATAACGGCTGTTACCCCTACCTACTATGCCATGAATGAGGAGAGTTCAGAAGATCTATTTACCTCCTACAACAACCGGGAATATCCTATCACAGCAGAAACTTCTATCACTCTTCGGGACTTTTATAATGAATACTTTAGCGAGTCGAAATATAATATAACCACACCGTTCAAACTCACGGCTGGTGTTGCCATCTTCCTTGGTAAAATTGGATTTATATCCGCAGATATCGATTTCATAGATTACCCTGCGGCCAAATTGAAGTCCAGTGATTTCAACGTATCAGAGGATAATCAAAGCGTAAAATCAATTTACCAAAACACAGTGAATTTCAGATCCGGCAGTGAAGTTCGTTTAGGTGCTTTTAGACTTAGAGGTGGATATAGTTATGAAGGTGATCCATATGTGAGTAGTGGTATCGACAATAGTATTAGAAAAATATCAGGGGGAATTGGCTATCGAAATAGAGAGTTTTTCGTTGATGTATCAGCCGTTCATTCCAAATGGAATACAACTAGAAGCCCATATACCATTTTTGATGATGCTAATTTGAATAACAGCCCAACCGCATTCACAGAAAACAAGAATTTAAATGTATCGGTAACCGTAGGGGTCAACTTCTAACGGATTCTAGATATTGGATAATATCCTCAAGATTGGAATTGGTAGTAAATGCGGCTTTCTCGTAGTGAGGAAGTCTCTTTTTATACAGCGATGTAATATCTTTTTCTAAAGACTCATCATCCATTTGTTGTACTATCGGACGGCTACTTTTATCCTGTTTCATATGTTCGATTAAAGTCTTTATCGGTATATTGAGAAAAATAGTTGTGCCTGACATTTTCATTAAGGGCATGTTGTCATAGAAACAAGGTGTTCCTCCTCCGGTGGCAATTACAGCTGTTTTATTTAATCGGACAAGCTTAAGTAAAACAACCTTTTCCAAATCACGGAAGTATCCCTCACCCGCCTGAACAAAAATATCGGGAATAACACGACCGTCCATCCGTTCAATCTCATGATCAAGATCAAAAAAATCCCTGTTCAATTTTTTAGCCAATCCTTTCCCTAAAGTAGATTTGCCGGAACCGGGCATGCCTACCAAAAATATTTTCGATGAGTGTCTCAAACAATTTTATTAGTTACCCCCTTATATTGCATTTTATGAAGTTGTGCGTAATAACCATCTTTTGCAAGTAATTCATCGTGTGAGCCTGTTTCTTTTATTTCCCCTTGCTCTAATACAAGGATTTTATTGGCATGCTGTATGGTTGAAAGTCTATGTGCAATTACGATGGACGTCCTGCCTTTCATCATCCGAACAATAGCTTGCTGGATCAACTCTTCCGTCTCGGTATCCACGCTTGAAGTTGCTTCATCAAGAATAATAATTTTCGGATCGTAAACCATGGCCCGCACAAACGAAATCAACTGACGCTGACCAACAGATAACGTCGAACCCCGTTCCATTACGTTGTAATCCAACCCTCCCGGCAGACGTTCGATAAACTCTCTCGCACCAACCAATTCTGCTGATTCCATGATTTGCACCCGGGAAATATTTTTGTTGCCAAGCGTAATATTTTTTTCAATTGAGCATGAAAACAAGAATACGTCTTGCAAAACTACCCCTATGTTTCTGCGTAGCGCACTTAATTCATAATCATGTATGTCATGCCCATCCATTTCTATCTTCCCCTCGTTAATATCGTAAAATCGGCTCAACAAATTGATCACTGATGACTTGCCCGCTCCAGTAGCACCTACTAATGCAATGGTCTGGCCTGATTCAACTTCAAAATTGATATTCTTCAGTACAAAATCTTCATCGTTGTAGGCAAACCATACATCAGTAAATTTAACTTGCCCCTCTAAATGCTTCGGGCTAAGGGTTCCTTCATTTGGGATATGATCGTCGTTTTCAAGCAAGTCAATCAATCGGTTAGAGCTTACGATTCCCATTTGCAATGTATTGAAGCGGTCAGCAATCATTCTGATGGGCCTAAAAAACATCTGGATGTACATGATAAAGGCAATCAGTACACCTGGTTGATATTGCGCATCAATCATTTTTACAGCACCATACCAGACCACAAGTCCAATCCCAACAGCCTGGATGACTTCTGCCACCGGAAAATAGACCGAGTAATATAATACGGATTTAATATTGGCTTTTCGGTGCTCTAGGTTAATGTCTTTGAATTTATCAAATTCTCTTTCTTCGCTATTGAAAATTTGCACAATGCTCATTCCGGTAATACGCTCCTGAACAAATGAGTTCAAATTGGATACAGCAGTCCTCACATTATTAAAGGACACTTTAATTTTTTCTTTGAAAATATAGGTTGCAAAAATCAAAACCGGTAAAGCAGACAAACTCACTAGCGTAAGTTTCCAATCCGTATAAAACATAAAGATCAAAATGACCGCCAGTTGAAGCAAATCCCCAATCATCATAGCAATTCCCTGACTAAAGACATCGGCCAAGGTTTCGATATCCGAAATATTCCTGGTAACCAACCTCCCGATAGGTGTTTTATCAAAAAACTTGAGTTTGAGCCTTTGAATATGCTCATATAGGCTAGTACGGATATCTCTGATGATGTACTGCCCAAGCCAACTTGATAGGTAAGTGTGCGAATACTGAACAAAGGACTGAGCTACCAGCAGGACTATCAAAATACTGATCATGAACAGCAGACCTTCAAAATCTCCGTTGGCTACTTCATTGTCTATGGTGAGCTGAATTAGGTATGGCCTGACCGGCACCAGTATAGCCAAAGCTACCGTGAGGAGTACCAGTAACCAAAACTGCTTCATGTACGGTTTGACGAAAACAAATATTCTTTTCAAGACTTTGAAATCGAGAATTTTACCGTCGGCTTTTTCTTTTTCCAAACCAGATCAAACGTGAATTGAATTATAGATAAATTTCTTTTGGATAGGCAATGTCCCACAAATATAAACCATGGGCCGGAACGGATCGCCCTGCTTTTTTTCGGTCTCTGCTTTCCAAAATACATTGGAATTCTTCAATTGTCCTACGCCCTTGGAAAACGTCCAGCATTGTGCCGACTAGTGCCCGGATCATTCCCCTCAAAAATCTGTTGGCACTTACCTGAAAATGAGTCTCATCGTTATGTTTTTCCCAACGAGCTTCAAATACCTCACAATTAAAATTATTAACCTCTGTTTTTGCTTTGCTCATCGCTTCAAAATCACTCCAGTTTTTGATCAAATCGCAACAAACGTTCATTTGCTTAAGATCAATGGGTTGATTGAAATGATAGGACTGCCCTTGTTTGAACGGGTTCTTGTGCTTGTGGATTTTATAGATGTAGGTGCGAGATACGGCCTCAAATCTCGCACTTGCACCCTCCCTGACCCGTCTCAACTGATTGGCGGCAATATCCTGAGGCAACAAGCTGTTTAGTTTAGCTATGAACTGGCAGCCATCAATCTCCTTCTCGAAATCGAAATGAACTATCTGCATGGTTGCATGCACGCCCGTATCCGTCCTTCCGCTACCTATGGTGGAAATGTCCGTCCTAAGAATAGTGGATAAAGACTCATTGAGCACTCCTTGCACAGTCCGTGCATTATTTTGAATCTGCCATCCATGATATTGCGTTCCATCATAAGAAATATCAACGAAATATCTCATTCAACTTCTAAATCACTCCTAGTTCCTTGCCTACTTTGGTGAAAGCGACTATGGCTTTATCCAAATGATGTTGCTCATGTACGGCGGATAGCTGCACCCTGATCCTGGCCTGATCCTTCGGCACTACGGGAAAGTAGAAACCTATGGCATAAATACCCTCTTCAAGCAATCTCGTTGCAAACGTTTGCGAAAGCACAGCATCATAAAGCATAATCGGTACAATCGGGTGATGGCCCGGCTTGATATCAAAACCGACAGCAGTCATTTCTGCACGGAAATATTTGGTGTTCTCTTCCAACTTATCCCTGAGTACGGTAGTCCGGCCCAACATGTCGATCACGGCAATGGAAGCACCTACTATGGAAGGCGCCAAAGTATTAGAGAACAAATAAGGCCTGGATTTCTGCCTAAGCATTTCGATAATCTCCTTTTTGCCAGAAGTGAATCCCCCAGAAGCTCCTCCCAAAGCCTTTCCCAGTGTTCCGGTAATGATGTCAACCCGGTCCATCACACCACAAAGCTCATGAACACCTCTTCCGGTCTTTCCCATAAATCCGGTAGAATGACATTCATCTGTCATTACCAAAGCATCATACTTATCCGCCAAGTCACAAATTTTGTCCATCTGGGCTACCGTGCCATCCATAGAAAATGCACCGTCCGTCACGATGATTTTGCATTTTGCGGCTTTAGCTTCAATTAATTTTTCCTCAAGGTCGGACATGTCATTATTATTGTATCTATAACGCCGGGCCTTGCACAGCCTTACCCCATCTATGATAGAAGCATGGTTTAGCGAATCGGAAATAATAGCATCCTCTGATCCAAAAAGTGGCTCAAACACTCCTCCATTGGCATCAAAAGCCGCAACGTAAAGAATAGTATCCTCTGTGCCCAAAAACCCGGAAATCTTCTTTTCCAATTCCTTATGGATATCCTGTGTCCCACAGATGAATCGAACCGAAG
>JACSEJ010000023.1_pt1 | contig 17416 bp, 16 predicted proteins | sample 8225461 | NCBI WGS metagenome assembly JACSEJ01 (sample SAMN15704941, study PRJNA253121) | viral metagenome | isolation source: viral RNA from sea star tissue | host: Pycnopodia helianthoides | place: USA:Seattle Aquarium | collected 2013 | reverse complement strand
TTCTTGGTTTTATATTAAATTTTTTTGTTTCCATATTATTTTAATTATATATTATTCCTTTTCCTTTTTTCATTAAGCATTATAGCATCACATATGTCTGGGTCATTTATTTCTATGTCTTGTATCATTTGTACCATTCTAATCGCATCTTGTTTTCTATATGAACTAGATGTAGGTATTTCTTTAACTACAATACCATTACTTGATCCATATAAATGAACACCACTTTGTTGTTGCAATAACCTTCCCCTTTCTTTTTTTTACTCCCTTTATTCTATTAACCCCTTTATATCTATTCCTTATATATTTACCCTTTACCTATTACTTCCCCTTATATACCCCTTTATAGCCCTTCTATACATACATTTCTGTCTTTGTCTTTGTCCCTATATGTCTTTAATGGTATTGTCTTTACAACCGGTGGGTTTATAGCAATAGGAATGAGACTTTGTTGGGGGAATGAGTAGGTCTTATTAGCCCCGACTATTCTCTCTCTTTTAGTCATTATTAACCCCATAAGTGAGACCTTGGGGAATTATTTCGCAAGTTCTCTCGCAAGTTCTCTCCCTTTTTGCAAGTTCTCTAGGTCTCTTGCAAGTTCTCTTACAATTGGTTAAGTCTTTAAGAATAGAGAATAGGTCTTAGTAGGCGCGATTCTTTCTTTCTCTTTTTCTTATCACTTACCCTTCAATGGTTGTCTCTTAACTAATGGTTGTCTATAACCCTTTTCTCTCATAAAAAAAATATCTCTTAAAGATATCTTTCTTGTCCTTGTCTTGTACTTGTACTTGTCTAGTACTGGTCTTATATGCTTAGCTGATTGTTGTTAGAGAATAGAAAGACCGTTGGTCTTATATATGGAGTTGGTTATTGTTAGAAAATAGGAATGTGTATATTAGGAAGGAGTAAAACATTCCATCAATAGTATCATCTGAATGTCTTCTCTTAGTCTGCTTAGTAGGGTTAGCTGGTAATTGGGGAAGGTCATTAATAAGCATCTTACATTTAGGACTAATAATAAGTCTTTGTTTCCCGATCATTTCTCTTAGGAATAGGTATCTATTACCTACTCTATTGTCTTTATTCCATTTCTCTTTTAAGGGTCTAAAAGTAAGTCAAGAGGAAGTATGTACTCCTTTTAGGTCTAACTCCTTCTGTTGTACTATTAGGGTATCTATAAAAGCTATATCGGAGGCATCTACATAACAAGTAAGTCTTAAACTTATAATCTCTGGGTATAGTTCTTTTCATTCCCAATGTTTAAATACAATTCTTGAGGCAATCTCTCTTGGATTCATTTTTGCACCACTTCTATTAGAATGATAAAACTCATCAAGTATATGCAAGTATTTATAGTTAGGTTGTCTATTATCATTTATAGATGATGCACTTAGATAACAAGTAGTAGCATCACCTTTCTCACTTAGTCCTATATCTACCCCCGATGCTAATATCTTAAACTTAGGAGACATATAATAGTTATGTCCTTGTACTTCCTCTACTCTTAGAAGGTTTATAACAGGTGCAAGAAACTCTCCCCCTAAATTGAATGTTAGACCAGTTATCATAATGGTCTCTACATCATTCTCTCAGTCGCTATTCTTTAATGTTTCTTTTTGAATAGGAGATGCGAAATGATTACATAGAACATTGGTTCTTGATATAAAGATATTCTTTTCCTTATTCTCGTACGTTTTATAACCTTTTTTCTTTAAATCTTTAATACATTTGCTATTAGGTAGGTATTTGTCCAAGTATTTCTTAATTAACCAGTACTCATTCCTTCAAGGGTTGTTAGAAAATATAACTTGGGGTATAGCTCCTTTATGGTGTATATTGTTAGGATCAAACCTTAATGTAGAGTTTATCATAGTATTTATTGCTACTTCTGAAACTCCTATCTCTCCTTCTTTGAAGGTATCATTAACAGATATTAACTCCTCGAATCAAATCGTATCAAAGTATGTATCTGGGTCATCGGTTGCAATAGATGAAGTTGTATCTATCTTTTCAAATGATGCGAACTTTATTATTTGGCCAGTAGGTATAAAGGTTATTCTTAATGGGTTCATAGTCATTTTGAAAGCTTTATCTAGTCCTTCTATCTCTCTACTTAGTCTTGTTATTGCACTTCTTAGAGAAGGGTATGTAGTATCGGTATTTGTCTTTATATGTTTAGAGACTACCATTATGTTCCTTTTAGTATTCATTAATAGTTTTAGAATCAAGAAAGTAGCTACTTGGTGAGACTTCCCAGCTCCTTTACCACCACTTAGGACATTTAGGTATCTAAACTTAAATAATGGAGCAAAAGGTTTTAATAATAGTTCTTTAAGCTCTATGTTAATCATTATTTAAATGTTCCTTTATCTATTTCTATATTGATATCAGGTATTGTACCACTAGCATCTAGTACCTTTAAATCATTCTCAGCCATCTTTATAATGATGTCCTTCATTCTATTCTCCTTAGCATATTCAAATAGGTCTGCTTTATAGGTTATTTTATAAAGGTCTCATTCTCTTTTCATATCTTTGTTTTTAATTATTGACTTCTCTAATTCACCAATACTTGTAAAACCATATGTAGCTGCAATTCTTAAAGGGTTAGGTAATGATTTTCTATTCCTAATCTCTTCAATAGATTCCTTTGAAAAGTCTTTATAAAAAGAAGGAGCATTCATCTCCCTCTCATACCTTTTTTTTGATTCAACTGTTCTTGGTTTTATATTAAATTTTTTTGTTTCCATAGTATTTTAATTATATATTATTCCTTTTCCTTTTTTCATTAAGCATAATAGCATCGCATATGTCTGGGTCATCTATTTCTACACCTTGCATCATTTCTACCATTCTAATCGCATCTTGTTTTCTATATGAACTAGATGTAGGTATTTCTTTAACTATAATACCATTACTTGATCCATATAAATGAACACCACTTTGTTGTTGCAATAAACTTCTTACAGTCTTAGCATTTCTAAAAGAGTTTAGTTGTTCCATTCATATTTCTTTAACAGTATATTTAACTAATAAATCACATATGAAGTCAAATATAAGACCTACCTTTGATCCTGCATCAATAGATTCTCTTCCTCAGAAGGTTTCAGTACCATAGTCTATTAACTTATTGGTATCTGTATCTACTATTGCTCACCCAGTTTTCTTAGCTACATCTAATTTTAATACTCTCATTATTTATTTTCCTCTATACTTTTTTGAACCTTATCTCAATTATTAAATATATCTTTAATTGATTCATTATATTTTTTTGGTGTTGGTTTTTTTATTTCCATTATTTACCCCTTTTTCATTGTTTCTAATAACTCATCTACTAATCTATTTATTTCTTTTTCCAATATTTCTATTCTACTTTGTAATTTATAAACCTTTTTACTTAAATCTTTTCTTTTCATAGTTTTCTCTTTTCTTGTAATATTAATTATCACATTACCAATAACCATAATTAAATGATTATTGTAAATCTAATAGTTAATTAAAAATCAAATGCTTTTCTCAATGATTCTGTTGTTTTTGTTTCTCCTAAAACCTTATTTTCTAACTCTTCCCTTTTTTCAATTTCTATTCTTTTCTTTAACTTAGCAACTTCCATTTCAATACCAATCTCTTCTGCACTTGGAGGTGCAATGAAATCTTTGTTAGAATCATCTGAAATGATATAATTCTTAATGTCTTTTTTAAGAACTAATTCTTTTACTTGTAAAGCGCTAAGCTCACTAGAATTATCTAACTCAGTCTTAGTAGTTAAATTATACATTTGAATAGCATAGTTAAAATGTAATGGGATTAGTATTTCATAATCTGAATGAACTGTTAGGTCTCATTGTTTTTTTGGTCTTACAAATTTACCTAATATAAATATTGAATTACTTATATATTGATCCATACCATTTTTAGCAACCCAGTTTAGAATATAACCTTTATTAACCTTGTTCATAAAAGTCTTCTCTAAATTGTTTATAAATATTTTTATACCTTTGTTTTTAATTTGATTAGTCATAATTGACTCCTTTATTATTATATTTTTTTGTACCACCACCGCCACATTTTTTTATAAAGTGGGTTTTGTCCCCCGTTAGTTTTACCTTACCATTCAAGTTTTTCTCTTTCACTCATAACCTTATTGTATTGTTCTTGCTCTATATCTGAACATAATACATCTACTTCTGGTTTATTACCTTTAAATATATATACATTAGGGTTAGGGTTATTATCTGTTTTAAATAATTTACTTCTAAAACGATACATATTTTTTGTATTCTTTATATCTTTGAATAGGTTTGATTTTGTTTTTACATAAGCATTAGAGATACCTTCATTAGTACATCATACTTTGTAGTGGTCATATAAAGCATCTGCTAGAACAAAATTGTCTCTTAATAAATTATCATATTCTTCTTTTATAAATAATTTACCATTATTATGACTGTCTAGACTATCATTTGTATAGTTTATAACTTCTTGCACTTCTGTTAAATCAAAACCATTACTTAATATTCTTTTAGCACCTTCTATAATTAGGTTTAATAAGTAGGTCATAGCTTTATTGGTTGTTATTTTTTCTAACATAAATGGGTCAGAGATACCCTTTTTTAAGAAGGTTTGATCCATTTTAATATAAGATAACCTTCTTTTAAGAGCTAGCCCACTTTCACCACTTACAGTTAATTCTTTATTAGATGCTGCAAGAAACTTAGCATCACATTTTCAATTAATAGGTTTTTGGTATTTGATATCTATTTGTATCTTTCCATCTCCTATTAATGATTTTATTATTTCTGCATCTTGTATTGGTTTAATACTTGTATCATCTGATATATTTAATCATTTACCCATTAGGTTCTCAAGTCCAAATTGTTTATCTAACTTACTAATTGATAAGTATGATATCTTATTGTTTCCGTAGAAGTTTTCTATCATTTTAAATAATGTACTCTTTCCATTTCCACCTTCTCCTATAAGGATCAATCCTTTATGTATCTTTTGATTACGATCAATAACTACACTTGCAAGAAACTCTTCTACCATTTGTCTTACTTCTTTTGAAGGGAATAATTGATTCATAAATATATCTAACTTTTCATCATATACACCATCTTCATAATCATATGGTATAAACTTTGTTATAAATGAATCCTTATTAAAGGGTTTTAATATCTTTGTTTTATAGTTATAGATTCCATTTAAGACTACAATCTCTTCCTTCTTAGGAAAGAATGGTTCTGCTTTGGAGAATATCTTTATCTTTTCTATAATAGTTTCTTTATGTTTTTCTGTCTTTAAATCTAAAAGTACTACTCCTACCTTTTCATTTCATTCATCGCTATCAATTTCTAAAACTTCATATAGGTTTTTCTTGTTTCTATATGGTTTATAAAAACTACCATTATAATATTTTAATCTTAATTGTTTAATAATATTGTTAGCACTAAGATTTAGGTTTTCTAATTCTTTATCTTTTAAAATATCTGGTATATCTACTTCTATAATATCTTTTACTATTTTGTTATGTTCAAATTCATCCAGTTTATTTTGTAAATCAATATCAATCAAATTATTAAATGTATCCATTATAGATTCTAATTCAGCTGTATCTGAAATACTTAAATCTTGATTCATTTCCATTTTACTAAATAAGTCATTTTGATTTTTAAACATTAAACCTATTTTATTTTTATCTATTGTTTCCATTTTGGTTTCTCTCTTTTGTCTTCTATTACTTTTAATTAACCTACTTATATTATACATAAATATAAAAAAAAAGAAACTTTTTTACGGTTTCTTTTAAATACAATTTAATAAAGTAATAGAAGAGAGAACAAAACTAATTTATATTTTAGGTAATCAATTGATGTAATACAAATAAATCTTTTTTCTTACCTAACTATATATTACCATAATTAAGGATTAAATAGCAAAAGTAATCGAAGTTTTTGTTAATAATCTATTAGTTAATTGAATAAGTCTATATCTTTTAGGTTGTAATGGTTCAATAATAATGTTTCCATCCTTGTCTTTATGTTGCGCATTAGCATAGTTTCCATTTTCATCTAGGAAGGTTATATTTACATATTCTCCACCATATGCATTAATTGATACACTGTTAAGCTTAGTTTCTGAATCTAAATTAATCTTTATTTCATTGTTAGTATATCAACCATTTTGTTCTGCATATGCTTTTGATAAGAAAGCATTCTGAGGTATTCTATTATGATTCATTGCTGGACTATCACCTTGCGGTACTTTAAAGTTTATTTTTAATTCTCCATTATGTTTTAAGAACATTTTTTTACTAACATAATTTCAAACTCAAGAGCTATTATCTCCGGAACTATTATTCATTAAGGTTAATAACTCTTCAATGAAGTCATAACTTTTTAAAGGGATCAATAACATATATTGGTTATCATTGGTTGGACTTCAATTCTTTGGTGCAGGGTCTCTATTTAATTGTTGAATAGGACTTGGTATCTCTGATTCAAAATTAACTCCATTAAATGTTGGAACATTATTATTTATAACTCCATTATATAAACTATTTAATAATGAAGTAGATATCTCTTTTCTATCTGGTCTTGATATAAAGAAGTAATCATTCTCTAAAAACCTATTATTTCTATAAAATAAATGTCCTACATCAAGAGTATAAAAACCATTTCAATCATCTCAAGGAGACCTATTAGGGAAAGGTATAGCTCCACCAAGTCTGCTACCATCATATTCTCTACTATTGATATCAAATAATGATATACCTGCTCCATTAGATAAGTTAGCTAATAACTCTGTATCTTGTACATCACTTCTATCAGCTCCATCTACATATGAATTACTTCCTATATATCAATCTTGATATACATCGTAATTAACTCCTCAACCATTTCTATTTAATCTAACAAAATATTTACCATAAGGAACAAGATTATATACAGGTTTATAAACTTGTTTTAAGTTTCCACTATTAACGGTATTACCATATTTAAATGAACCTCTACCACTCTTAGGAATGTCTTCTTCAAAAGAAAATGCTTTATCAAGTTCTCCTTCTCCTACTACATTACCTTCTTGTATTAATCATTCTAATACGAATTTGTATTGTCCTACTCAAGGACATTCTCATACTACTGATCCTCCTTCTGAAACGCTATTAGGGTACATATAATTTATTTTTCAATTATCTAACTCTTCTATTGTTCCTGTTTTTTTGATATTGTTTTCATCTACTATTGCTACTTCTGATAAAGCTACATAACTATCAAAGTTTAATACTACTTGTTTAACATTTAAAGGTTGCACACCTTTTGTAGTAAATTCAATTTCTACATTTTTACCATCATCTTTTATTAAATTAAATTGATGAACTCTTGATAAGGTCATAAGACCTTGACTAAATGAACCATCTATATTAGTATATTTCTCATAATCGGTTAATATATATATTCTTGCATCTGGGTTAATATCATTACTATCAATATCTGTTATAGGGTCAAAAGCAAAGAATAAAACTTTCTCATTGTTAGATAAATCGGTATTAACAAGTAAGTATTTTGTATCACTTAACAATGCACTTGTTGAAATAGAAATATCATTTTGTATTAAAGCTCTACTTCTATTTACTATATTACCTTTTATATTAGGGTTTTCTGTATCTGATTCTAAAAGAATACTAAATGTTCCAGTAGAACTATTTAACTTAGATACAAAGTCATTAAGCTTACCAGTACCACTTGTTCCATAATCAGGAGCTGTATATACTTCTACATTGTTGTTAAGCATAGAATCGGAAAGGTTAAACTTCCCTTTTTTGTTTGCTAATTCTATGAAGGTATTAGATATCTTTCTCATAATTAACTAACTCATCTCCTTCCACTTTTGCAATACCTGTATCACTTACTTGTTCGTATGGATCATTAACAAGTTGTTCCATAGGTTGTTCTATTTCCTCTTGTTCTTTTATGTCTTCTAGTATTAATTTAGCATCTTCTTGAGTTGTATTTCTATATTTAGCAATAGCATCTACCTTAGAAATAATACCAATAGATAATTCTTTCTCTATGTTTTCTAATATCTGGGTTTCATTCTTAACATTCATATATTGTATATCTACATTAATATCTCTTGGTGAATCAAAACCTAACATTGCACATACTATTTTTATTAAATCTTTTAGGACTGTTTGTCTTGCTCTTTCTTTTCTTGTAAAGGAAGTTATCTCACTATCTCTTACTTGTTGTATCTCTAAATCATTTTGTTGTACTGTTCCTTTTTCATCGGAGTTTCTTTTAAACCCAGCTACTTCAAATATATAACCTAATAGTTTATTTAGGTCTTTTCATAATACTTCTGTTTGTAGTTGTGCAACTAGAAGGGAAGTATTACTTTCATTAGGACTTGATATACCACCTTTTTCTACTACAATACCTTGTCCTACCATTTTGTTATAAGCATTGTCTCTAGTAGTTTCTACATTAGCAGAGCTACCTAAACTATCATCTACCAAGATAACAGTTCTATTAGCATCATATTCTCATTGAATTCTATTTCATAGTTTTTGTAAAGATAAGAAATGAGGTTCTAATCCTTCACTATCATTTCTACCATTACCATCTAGGGTTGGAATATTCTCTACTACAATAACTGGAATAGGGTAATCAAAGGTTTCATTTTCTTTTATTTCTATTCCTATTTCATTTCTAAACTCTTCTGAGGACATATCTCTATTAAAGGTCTTTCCACCTTCTAGTCATTCTCTTGTAATACTTCTTTTTACTTTTCCAAGAGAATAAAACTCATTAATGTTATATGTATATTGACCGGTAATTAAGGTAGTAAAAATGTTAGCACTAACTAACTTACCTGCTACCTTCAAATGGTTCCCAGTCTCTGCGATTCTTACCACAGGAAGGGATCCATCTATGGAAGGTTCTACTACAAGATATACCTTTCCTACTTTTGATAACCTTGTCTCCATATTGTAAAGAATATTGTCTAAAATGTTTTGGTCTTCAAATAGTTTATCTCATTTTTCTTTGATTCTTTTGTTAGAAATATTGAATAGTGGTTTCTTGGTTCATAGCTTTTTAGCAGAAAGTTGAGACAATCAATCAATGGTGCTAACTCTAATATCACCATATGCAAGAACATCTTTTTCAAAAGGTGTTTGCTTTGCTTTTTTAATGTCTTCAGTTGGAATACTTTGACTTACTTGTTTTATTATTTTTTCTTTTTCCATTATTTACTCCTTGGATTATGATTACCGTGTATTGCTACATTTACTAATACATCTATTTTAGATTCAAATCTAATGTTTCATTTTTCTTGTTCTTTTTTAAATTCTTTTAGATCAGATTTATTAACTCATCTATATATTGGTTTTATTATTCTCATTATTTCTTCTTTACGATTCCTAAAGCAATTAAATCTTTAAGTAATTCTTTTTGTCTTTCTAAATCATTTCTTTTAATCATTAAGTCTTTTTCCTTAACTTGCTCTTTTAATTCATCCTTAAATGAAACACTTCTTCTCATTTCAAATTGAGTTCTATTACCATTAAACTTTTTTCTTATTCCTGTAATTTCATTTTCTATTTGTTTTATTGTTTTCATATTTTCTCCTATATTCTTTCTCCTGATACTTGTAATGTTATTGTTAAGGTTTGGCTTGATTCATTTATAATTTGCATAAAACTTCTAATTCTCTGTATTTGTAATAATAAATATTTACTTGCATCACCAACATATATTTTATTTATAGTCAGACTATCAGATAATTTTATATCATATAAAAATGTATTTATACTTAATATAGATAAAGAACTAATAACATTAATATGTATATTTTTAAAATCTTCATTTACTCCACTTGCACTCATATTAAAAGTAAATCTTGCTCCATTATTAATTTTCTGAGTTTGAAAATACATAACTTCTCTTGTTGGAGATGTTCCAGGTTCTCCTTTATCTCCCTTGTCTCCCTTGTCTCCCTTATCTCCTTTAATTCCTAATGATCCATTTTGTTTAATAACAATTACATCTACTTCTACATCTTTTAAATGTGCTCTGGATTGACTTGTTGATGCTCCTTCATAAAGTCCTATTCATACTTTTCCAGCTGTATCTTTTCTTAAATTAAATTGGAAGTTTCAATTATAACCATCAGTATTTGGAAGTTCATTAATTAAAGCACCACCAATTATTTCAAAATTATTACTTGTTAATCTCTTAATATCATTAATATCAATTGTTTGAGTATATTTATCTATATCATTTATTCTTCCAGATTGAGAAATAAAAGTGTGGAATATAAGTTGTATTTTATCAGTAGTATAAGTTTCACTACCAGATGTAAATGTTTCAATAGCACTAAAATCTATTAATTCTCTTTCCACTCAATTATTTCTTTGAAAATAAACATGCTTACCTGTTAGTACATTCTTTCTTGCTACTTCTTCATTAAACTTTTTAACAGAAGTTGGTTGTCCAGTATCTCCTTTATCACCTTTTGCTCCTCTAACACCTGTTAGATATAAATTAGTGATTAACATATTATATGGTGGGTAGATATCTGCTTGGGAAACATCATTTGCTTTTTTAAGTATTTTAAAGCTATCTGTTGTTTGTAAAGTTTTAGGTAAAAATAAAACTATCTTATATACAGTATTAGAATTATTACTAAAATAACTTGCACTAGATGTTGCTACTTGTACTGCTGTTAGTAAATTGTCTGTTGTTGTTCCTGCTATATTAGTTTCACAATTAACATAATAATCAGGTCTATTTGATAAGAAACCTGCACATTGGAAATCTAATTGTACTAATACACCTTCTTTTGAATTATTTGCTAATTCCACTAAATAAAGTTTTGGATGAAAGCGAGCAGTTGTATTATCATATTCAAATAAAGATTTATTAGTTTTCTCTGGAATAATGTTTCATTCTTTAATAGGGACAATAGCATTATCACTACCACCTGCTCTTGTTGAAGAGTGTCATATTTGTACTTCTATATTTTGATGAGAAGGTAATGCAATTTTTGTTATTAATTCAGATATTTCAAAATGAGATTTCACTGATAATTCATAAACGTGTGGAGCTGATGTATAAACAACAGGGCTAAATGTTCCTTGTGTATTATCTAATCCTTGTAGAGTCATTCTAAATACATAAGTATTTCCTTTTTCTAAATCTACATTAATATTTCTGAATCAATTAAATACTTGGTCTTTAATCTCTTCATTAGTAAAATTAGATAAGTCAAAGTCTTCTTCTTGATTACCTAGTACCACTCCTGTTGTTGCATTATGAATAGCGGATCCAATTCTAAATTTCTTATTAGGTGATGAGAATAGTAATTTATAATAGAATAATTGTTTTACATTATACTTACCATCTTCCGATACTACAAAGTCATACTCATTAACTCAAGTATTTAAATTAGGCATAGACAAGTTTTTTTGAGTATTATCTATAATAATATGTTCTGCTGCTAAATACTTATTAGAATAATCTCTATATAAAACTCTATCTCCTATTTTTAAGTTATCTAATTGAGTATTTTGGTTTCCTAAATTAATATGGTTTTGGTAATTTGTTTCTAAACTTCCTAATCCTGCTACTCCATTATCACCTTTTTCTCCTTTAATAGATTTTACTCCTTTAAGTTTAATTAAATCAATTTGTATATCTACATTCTTTAATTGTTCTTTAGCATTATCACCATAATTAACCATATCTAAATATAGATTAGTTGTATTTTTTCTAATATTAAACTTGATATTTACATTTTCTGTATTTATCTCTCTCATTATTTTATTTTGTATGGTTGTTGATGTTTCAATTTCTTTAATATCAATAAAGAACTCTTCACCATTAGTCATTGTTGTATTAGACTTATTAATAATATTTTTTAATGTTAATTTAAGTTGGTCTGTAATTATTTCATCAGTATCTACTCATTTTTCAAATGTTGTTATTAATCCTAAATCAAATGTTTTATATGTACCTTCTGTAAAACCATCAGCACTATATATAAAAGCATCTAGTAAGAAATTATCAATACTTACTACATCTTTATAAGACTGTTTCTCTAAAGGAACTTCTGCATTTTTTAATTGTTTTACATTAACTGCATCAGTATCTAATACTCCATCTTTTAATTGGGTAATTTTTTGATTATTAACTCCTATATCTACTGGACTTTCAATTAATACCTTAGTAATATTTTTATCGGTATCTTCTCCTATTTTTATTACTCTTCCTAATAATTTGCTATATTGAGTTTCACTCATTGCATATTGTAAAACTGATATTATATTACTTCCTGTTTTAGGGTCTCAACCATAATAAGTATAATCATTAGGATCACTAACTTCTACATCTTTATCATATGCAAATACATCACCACTTGGTATCATTTCAATTATTGATATATGAGATGCTGCTGGGTATAAGGGGTCTGTTTTTGAACTTTCTGTACCAATTAAAAGAGATGAAGTTGATCCTTCTAAACCTTGAATTGTTTGTTTATAAGTATATGGAGCTTTTGTAATATCAAGAGTTTCATAGAATTTAACAAAATTACTAAATACATTCTTTTGAATATCTTCATTTTTAATATCATTTAAATCATAATAAATATTATTAGTATATTCGGTTCCATCTTTATCTGTTAATGTTTGATTAATCTTAAACTTTTTATTATCATTTGTAAAAGTATTTAAATTAAAGAAATATAGATTCTTAAATAAATAAGTTGTATCTTTTAAAGGAGTAAATGTTATTTCATCTTCTCATTGATTAAGTCCTTTTGGAAAAGGTATTACTCTTTCAGTAGCATCTATATTAATACTTTTTTCCGGTAAAGTAGCATATTGATAAGACTGAAAGTACTTTGCTCCACCTTCTTTTAGGTTTTCTCCTACATCTGAAACTAAGTTTTGAGTAGCAAGGTTTCTACTTTCCATAATGTTATTTACTTGACCTAATTTAGAAGATGCTCCACCACCACCTTTTTCATCTACATATTTTTTATTAGTAGCATCTGTATCATTTGTTGGAGTTCCTACATTGATAATCTTATTACCTTCTGCATCATAATTTCACCCTGCTGCTACTTGATTATGCAATGTATTTAAAGCATCGGTGGTTGTACTTCCTTTTACTAATGTTGATTTGTTTTCAATGTTATCTGTATTAGCATCTTTTACTTTTAAATATTCATTAGGAGATATCTTTGGAGAAAGGTCTGTATCATATTCATAAAATGTTAGCTGAGAAGACTTGCAATACTCTTTAACAATAATAGGAAGAGCATCATAAAGAGAACCATATTTGTCTGCATCTCTTTGGAAACTTGCTATACCATTACTAAATGTTTGATTCACCTTTTGTTCATCACCAATATAATTACCACCCATAAAGTAATTAACTAATTCTATTACAGCTGCTTTAATGGTTTCTTTTAAACCTGTTGGAAATGTATCATTTGGATCATTAAAAATATCTAATCTTGAAATTAGATTATTCATTCCTATATCTATTATTCTACAAGCTTGTAATAATCATATATCTAATGATTCATCACTTACTTCTTTGATTTCATTTGGTAATCCATATTCCCTAAAATCATTTACGGAAACAAAACTTTGTTTTAGTATCATCTATACTCCTTCTTTTAAAGTTTTATTTCTCTTCCCTATTATATAAATTATAACATTTTTACTTATCTTCTTGTTCCTTTTCTTGTATTATGTTGTATTTTTCTCTTTATTCTTTGTATTTCATTACCTTTTGACTTACTTTTATTAGTAATATTAGTTATCTTTGTTAATTGTTTATTTTGTTTATAGATACCTTGTTTAACTTCTCTTAACTTCTTATCATACTTCCCTTGTATTGTTTTTGTTGGAGAATTGATTCTTTTATTAATCTCTATTGTTCCTCTTGATTTAATTTTATTAGAAATTCCTTTAACACTTAATGAAGATGCGAAAGCAAGTTGTACCTTTAAATTGGTTGCTTTTCTTATAAAATCTATATCTCCTTGACTGTCTAGTTGTTCCCTATTATGAATTCTTTTTTCTTGTTTAGATATTTCCTTTAAGTTATTAGCTACATTAAGACCAATCTCTAATGGTAATAATACTGCAAGGGAGAATATACTAATAAACTTTAATATCTTACTTAATCATAATATCAATGTTTTATTTCCTGCTATAACAAAGACTGGTTTAACACTTAAATGTTTTGCTTGTATCTTTCCCCCTGTTTCTAGTAATTCTTTTTCTATTAATTTAAATTGAGCTTTACTTGTTTCCTCTAATAGTTTTTTATAACTTTTTAATTCTATTCCTAACTTATTAAGGGTAGAATCTAAACTATATATTGCTACTGATATTATCTCTCTTGCTGCTTTAAGTCCAATAACTCTTGCTCCTACTAAACTACCTACATATTTACTTATTGTTGTTGATACATATCTACCTACTGCTATAACTGGTTTCTTTAATATTTGATATAACTTTTTACTTTTATCTATAAACTTCTTAAATGCTAATGGTATTATTGTTTCTGTTAATGTTTTAGCTGCATCTTCTACTAGACTAAATAAGGAAGTTGCAATATCTCCATTACTATTTAAAGCTATATTGTCTAAATAGTATCTACCAGCGCTACCTGCTTTAATTAATCCTTCTGTATGTTTTAGTGCATTCTCTCCTAATAGAACTATTGGTTCTTTACCATTGGTTGCTAGGACATCAAAATATACAGTTGATACCTTAGCATTAGGGTCATAATATATAAAATCTATTCAACTACTATTTAGTTTTGTAATGGTATCTTGCTCTTGTTCTCCATCGCTATCATTTATTGGAATGGATCCTGCATACCATACATTAGTCTTTGATTCATATTTATAAAATTGTTTTAAGAAGTCTTTTACGTTAGTTATTTGCATATATATAAATTATATAAAAAAAAGAAGTATTTCTACTTCCTTTATTTTTTGAAACATCTATCTCTTAAATAGTTGGTTGTGTGGCTTCGGTTGTACCACCATATACGTAATCACCAAATACGATTTTTATACCGTAATCATAATGAGAGTATAGGTTAATAGCATTACCTAGTCCAGGAGCTTTCTCTGAGAATGTTGAAAGATTAACCTTCATTGCAGTTGCTCCAAATGTTCCAATAGACATTACTAGGAATACTACTCCTGCTGGTAATCTATTTGAAACTACAATTGGAACTCCATTGAATGAGAACTTAGTCTCAAGAGAGTTAGCAAACTGAGTTGCTTGTGTCTCTGAACCAGTCCCTGCGGCTGTTAATGTATTTTTGAACTTAGCAAGTCCTTCATAAGTCATTACAACTACAAGGTCTGAGTCTTCAAAACCACTTTGAATATCATCTTTTTTAGATTTCATAGCTACTATTGAATCAGATATTAACTTAGTATAAGCTACATCGGTTAATGTTGATAAATCCATATCTAATGTAAAGTTAGCTGCGGTTGCACCTGCTGATGCTACTAAATAGAATCTTTCATCAATTTCTGTTATTGGTTGATTAATAATAGAACTGTTAAGACCTGTCTCTACCTTAGAATAAGCATTCTCATCTACTGGATCAATAAGATAACTTAATGATTTCTTTCTAACATCTATTGCAAGAGTTTTCTCTACTACTTCTCCATTGTGATATGTAGGTGTAGTACCTGATACTCTATCTTCTGATGCAGTTTTCTTTAAGTAAGAACCCCTATAAGATGCAGCGTAAGACTGACCTGATTCAAAGATTGGTGAAGTTAGGTAAGTATTAGACAAAGCGACTGCTTGTGAAGTTTTTAAAGCCTCATATTTAGCCTCTCCTAATAGCTCTTCTCTAAGTCCAACCTTATTACCAGCTGTGTCCTCTAATCAAAGTGATGTTTCGTGTGATATGTTAATTGGCATATCTACCTCCTTGTTTTATATATTGTATCTTCCGACTTTGTTAAAGCTCTTAGATACTTCTTTTTTTGGTTGCTCCCCTACTATATTTAATGTTTTAATAGTAGTAGTAGAGTCTTTGTTGGTTTTTGGTATTTCTACTTCATTTATAAATCCTTTTATTTGTTTTAGTTCATTAACTTGTTCATTAAAGTCTTTGTCCTTATCAATTAGTTTTAACACCTTATTAATATGGGTATCTTTAAATCCCTGCTTAATTAATGACTGCTTTACTTCATTTTCCTTAGAAACTTGTTTCATACCTTCATACTTAACTTCAATTTCTCTTAAAGATTTAATCTCTTCATTAGACTTTGTTAGTCTTTTCTGAATTATTGAATCAACTTGTTCCTGAGTAAATAATTTATTTGTATCTTTTACCTCGTTAGAGTTTTGGTCTTCCATAGTTAGACTCCTTGTTTAAATTATTGTTAGTACCTGTTTATACTAAATATATTATATATTAAAATAGAAGTTTTACTCCTACGAAAGCACGAGTGCTTTCCTTCCTAATATACACATTCCTATTTTCTAACAATAACCAACTCCATATATAAGACCAACGGTCTTTCTATTCTCTAACAACAATCAGCTAAGCATATAAGACCAGTACTAGACAAGTACAAGTACAAGACAAGGACAAGAAAGATATCTTTAAGAGATATTTTTTTTATGAGAGAAAAGGGTTATAGACAACCATTAGTTAAGAGACAACCATTGAAGGGTAAGTGATAAGAAAAAGAGAAAGAAAGAATCGCGCCTACTAAGACCTATTCTCTATTCTTAAAGACTTAACCAATTGTAAGAGAACTTGCAAGAGACCTAGAGAACTTGCAAAAAGGGAGAGAACTTGCGAGAGAACTTGCGAAATAATTCCCCAAGGTCTCACTTATGGGGTTAATAATGACTAAAAGAGAGAGAATAGTCGGGGCTAATAAGACCTACTCATTCCCCCAACAAAGTCTCATTCCTATTGCTATAAACCCACCGGTTGTAAAGACAATACCATTAAAGACATATAGGGACAAAGACAAAGACAGAAATGTATGTATAGAAGGGCTATAAAGGGGTATATAAGGGGAAGTAATAGGTAAAGGGTAAATATATAAGGAATAGATATAAAGGGGTTAATAGAATAAAGGGAGTAAAAAAAAGAAAGGGGAAGGTTATTGCAACAACAAAGTGGTGTTCATTTATATGGATCAAGTAATGGTATTGTAGTTAAAGAAATACCTACATCTAGTTCATATAGAAAACAAGATGCGATTAGAATGGTACAAATGATACAAGACATAGAAATAAATGACCCAGACATATGTGATGCTATAATGCTTAATGAAAAAAGGAAAAGGAATAATATATAATTAAAATAATATGGAAACAAAAAAATTTAATATAAAACCAAGAA
>JACSEJ010000021.1_pt1 | contig 18239 bp, 16 predicted proteins | sample 8225461 | NCBI WGS metagenome assembly JACSEJ01 (sample SAMN15704941, study PRJNA253121) | viral metagenome | isolation source: viral RNA from sea star tissue | host: Pycnopodia helianthoides | place: USA:Seattle Aquarium | collected 2013 | reverse complement strand
GGTGAGGAGTGTGAGGGCTTGGGTGAGGAGTGTGAGGGCTTGGGTGAGGAGTGTAAGGGCTTGGGTGAGGAGTGTGGGGCCTCAACGGAGGAGTGTGGGACTTCAGCGGTCGCATGTTGGGCCTTAACGGGAGGTTATTTTGTCCCTACGGGGCGGGGTTGGGTTTTTCCTGTGCATCCTTTCTTGTCCGAACCAGGGTTTACGGGATTAAAGGATTTACGGGATTAGAAAAAACTTTATGGGGCGGGGATGGTTTTTTCTTGGTTGGTAGGGGCTGCGGTTGGGGCACTGCTGTCTTTATTGGTTTTTTATCCGGCTAAAGCGCTTGCCCAATTATTTTTTCGGCTTTTAAGAAAGTCGTGGATATGTGATAACTAATATAGTTTCGGGTTTTTAAAAAAAGAACAAACAATGAGAAATAGAATAAAATCAACCAAGCAATTCTTCCAGAACGGCCTTCCCATTCCCAACATAACAGGTGCCGTACCATGCTAAAAGATATCCAATACCCCCAATCGCTTCGATATAAGTCCAATACGGAATATGAACCTAGGTTATTCTTTCTGGAACATTTTTATCACAGCAAAACACTGAAGTTTCACCTAGGCTTTTTCAGTACCAAAGTATTCAAAACCATCGTGCATGGGTTTGCCTATTTTATTAAAAATGGAGGGAAAATTGAACTAATTATCAACCATTTTTTGACTAAATGGGACAAAGGATTTTTATCAAAAAATGACGGTATCCATTTACGGGGCAATGATGCCGGCGAAACAGGGATCATTAAACTTTTATTTGATGGGTTAGGAAAAGAAGGAAAGCACTTTGAAAAATGCCTTAGCTTTTTAATTCAAAACAAAAATCTTGAAATAAAGATTATCAAACCTAAGAAAGGGACTGGTTATGAACACACTAAGGAAGGGGTTTTCAGTGATGGGGAAAATGAGGTTTATTTCAGTGGGCCGGCAAACTTTACCGCTTCGGCACTCCTAAGCAATAGTGAAAATGTAAATGCCGATCCAATCTGGTTAAGTAAGGATCGTGAATTTAAAACAAGAGAATTTAAAGAACAGTTTGATAAGATATGGGACGGTTCTGACGGGCATTACGATTACCTTGCCCCTGCTGAAACAGAAGAAATCAGTAACCACATTAAATCAAAATATCCTGCAGTCCTGCTAGACGAACTATTGAAAGAGTCGCTGATCACAGGGAAAGAAATATCTCAAAGCACTAAGGTTCAGAAAATGCAAACCAAACTAGAATTCGACATTCAGGGCATGCTTGGCATTCCTCGGTTCCCATACCCCGAAGGCCCAAGGGGCTATCAGGAGGAAGCTTATGAAAATTGGATAAAAAATGATTGCAAGGGTGTTTTTGCCATGGCAACCGGTACGGGAAAAACCATTACTTCCCTGAATTGCCTTTTAAATATCTACAACGATACGGGGAAATATCACGCAGTAATACTCGTCCCTTCCAAAGCCTTATTGGAACAGTGGTTCGAAGAAGTTAAAAGTTTCAATTTCAACAATATACTTGTATCTGGGGGTGGGCATCCTGGAATCAAGGAGATACCTAATATTGCATCCAACTTCAAGGCCGGACTCAAGAATGACTTGATAATAATCTCAACGTATGACACTTTTTTATCCGATAAATTCCAAATTTATTTCAAAAAAATTCAGGCTGACTTTGTCCTGATCGCTGATGAAGCCCATAATATGGGGGCCAGTAAAACTAAAGCGGTCATGTCTGGATTAACCGTCCCTAAAAAGATTGGATTAAGTGCTACCCCAAAAAGGAAATATGACCCTGAAGGAACAGATTCTATATGTGATTTTTTTAATGACAAACCGCCCTTCTGTTATAGTTTTACAATGGAGAGGGCGATGAAAGAAGGAAGGCTTGCCAATTATTATTACTACCCCAGAATAGTGAAACTCGATGAAGACGAGAAAGAAGAATACGTTGAAATATCGAATACACTATTGAAATTCTTTGATTTTGAAAATGGCAAATTCAAAGATTCCCCAATTGTGGAGCGTTTGTTACTTAAAAGAAAAACCATAATTCACCAGGCACGAGGGAAAATACCTGCTTTCAAAGAAATTTTAAAGGATATTGAAGCCAAGGACAAATTGAAATATGTTTTCACTTATGTCCCCGTAGGGCAAAGCAAAGAAGAAACGGACGATGAAAGCCTAGCGAACAAGTTCGTATATCAATACCTCAAGGCAGCTCACGAATTTGACCCTAGGCTTAAACTTAGTTCATATACTTCCGATGTTGTAGCTTTAGATCGGACTGAAAGAATCAGGGGATTTTCCGAAGGCAAAATTGATATGCTTTTTGCTATGAAAATGTTGGATGAAGGTGTTGACATACCTAGGGCCGAAGTAGGAATATTTGCTAGCAGCACCGGAAACCCAAGGGAATATATTCAGAGAAGAGGGCGGCTGCTTAGAAACCATGATGACAAAAAATTTGCATACATTTATGACATGATCGTGGCGCCGATTGCAAGTTATGATAATGAGAACCTGTTTCGAATTGAGAAAAACATGGTCAAAAATGAATTAATTAGAGTTGCTTATTTCGCAAGCCTTTCAATGAATTTCTTTGATTCAAAAGATGTGCTTGAAGATATCTGCACAAGGTACGAATTGGATTTAGATGTGTTAATAAACGAATTGAAAGAATGATAGATAATTTATTAAGGGAAGTCTTGAAGGACGAGGAATTGTCTTCTAAATACAAACTGACAGAAGATGCCATCAAGAAAGCAAAATTATCCCCTCCTTATGATCAGAAAGTCATAGAATACCTGGCCGTCATTATAAGGTCAAAAATGGCTGACAATTTCGGGGATACAGCTGTGTACAATCGAGTGAAAAATTTAATCAAATAGCAATGTCATCAATTATAAATCAGGTATCATTCAAAAACTTCTTCAACTACTATGGCCCATTTGAGGAAAACACGTACGATTTTTCAAAAGGGGTCAATATTGTTGTTGCTGATAATGGAGGCGGGAAGTCGAAATTTTTTAACGCATTCTTATGGCTTTTTTATGATGAAGTCCTTGATTCTGACACCAAGAAGAAAAAGAACATTAAAAATCAAGCAGTCAAAGTCATTTCTGACAAAGCCAAAAATGAAGCTTCTATTGATGACTTAATTGAAAGTGGGGTGGCTATTGAGTTTAGTGACAATAGGTTTAGGTATCGGATAAGCAAAGGGTTCAAGTTAAAGAAAATAGGACCATCTATTTCCGATACTAAAGATTGGCAAGTATCCTTCAAAGAAATTGAAGTTTCGAAGCGTGATATACACTTGTTTGAATTTCAAAAAGTATCTGAGGAAAGCGAACGGAAGAGAACAATCGAAAAATTAATTCAAACAAACCTACGTGAGTATTCACTTTTTCAAGGTGAAGAAGTTGATAAATTGATCGATTTCAATCAAGAACGCAGCCTAGATAAAGCGGTCAAGACACTAACCGACATCAATAAGTATGATGAATTAGAGAAAATCACAAAATATGTAGCAGGAAGGGCAGAAGGGGAATTTAATAAAAAAGTATTAGAAAGTAGCTCAGCATCAGAAAGCCTTAAAAGGAAGACCGAAGAAAAAGATACTAAACAAGCTTCCCTAGAAGGTGAAGAAGATAAATTAAAATCATATGAGTGTTCATACCATGACAACAACGAGGAGGTTGATAAACTTGAAAGTAAGAATGAAAACGCTGAAAAACGCAAAGAATTCGACGATCAACTAAAAGAACAGAAGACAGAACTCAAGAAACCAAAAGAGTGTTATAATCGCTTAATTGAAAAGTTAAACGAACGGTTTTATGACCGTGATTATGGCTGGATTGGAATGGGTACATCTAATGAAGTGTCAGTTTTCAAAGATAAATTGAACAAGTACAGGGAAAATAGGGTAGTTAAAAAAAATTCCATTTTAAATGAAGGGAACAATAATCAAATCAATCTGCTGCCTCCAGACTCACCTGATTCTGTGACTTTGCAAACCATGATTGAGCGTGAACATTGCTACGTCTGCAATAGGGATGCGAAAGAGGGCACCGGACCATGGAAGTATATTTCCAGTTTGCTTAACCGGGAAGAATCTGACAGTGCCAAGAAAAAAAAGGTGTTTAAAAATGATCTAGATGAATTTTTTGGTGAGATACAGATGAATGCCCAGCCCTACCTCAAAATAATAGGTTCCATTAATGAATCTGTTTTTAAAACAAGGAAAAAAGAGCAGAAACTATTAGAGCAAATCAAAAAAGTACAGGATAAAATAAAAAGTATTAAAGATGAGAGATCACATCTGATTATTGGAAATGAAGAAGATATGGCCGATGCTCGAACAATCATGGAGCAATACAAAGGTGCTATAAAGAGAATGGAGAAAGCAAACCACGATATAGCTAGAACCAAGGGACGTATTTCTGATTTGAAAGAAAAAATCCGCAAAGATGAGAATGAGTTACAAAGAATGAGGCCGAAAAATACACCAAAGGAATATGAGCTTCACTTGGACATCTCAGCAGATATCAGTGCCGCTGCACGGCGCACAAGGGTAAGGGTTTTTGACAATATGATTGCCAAATTGGAAGCAAAGGCCAACGAGCACTTTCAAAACCTTATAAAGCATAATGAGCTGGCTGGTGGGATATTAAAATTTAAAAAAACGCCTGCCGACACAATTAAATTCGCTTACCTGGACGAAAAAGGAAATGAAGTCACCGGGGCTTCTGAAGGATTTCAACGAATGAAAGTACTGGCCGTGCTTATGGCTATAATATCAGTCAACCCTCAAGGTTTTTTATATCCTTTGATCGCCGATGCGCCCCTTTCCGCATTTGGGCATGGTTTTATTAAAGGGTTCTTCGAAGAGACGCAAAAAGTCTTTCCCCAAAGTATCATCTTGATCAAGGAGCTGTACGATAAAGGCGCTGGGAACAAGCTAAACCAACTGGGTGAAGAACTATTAAAAAATGACAGTGTCAGCACCATTTACCTAAATCAGATTCCTGATGACCTGAAACAAGTGGGAATTTATACCGAACATAAAAAAATAAAGTAATGACGAGCATAGAGTTTAGGGAAATGATATTGAACAAGACGCCAAAGTATTCTATATCCGTTGAGTATTTATTCGAAAAACTAGCAAACAAGCAAGGCAAAGGAGAGTTCTCACAATTTGGCCCACTGTACGAGCTGTATGTTTATGCGTTCTACATCGGGCTACGCATTGATAGTCGAATAGAACTGCCATCGGGAAGTAACGCCAAAAAATTCTATGAGATCGGTGGATGGAAAAAGAATACACCACTCATTGATTTCCTACTATTGACCATTTTCAGCAGGTCCGAAGAAATAGGCTTTGATTGGAATGAACTTGAGGATATGGATCAAGAAGGAGTAGAGTCGGTTGTTCGAAAGATCATCACGTTTATTGAAGAATATGCCTATGGCGGGCTAAATTTTTTGAAAGAGAAATTTGATAATGGTGAATTAGGCAATTCAAATTATTTGTTTGTTGATCTGCTTGCGGAAGTTGTTGAAGCCAACCCTGGTGATATAAAACCCTAAACCAACTATGTTACCAAGTGCCTTTGAATGGGGAGAAAGCCTTAAGCTACGGGATGTTGTTTATTATCTGTTTCCGGACCAATGGGATACATGCGATCTTAGTGGTATAGATTTGTCGTTTGCTAATTGGACCACTATTAAATATTTGAATAATAATGGAGACGGCTTTAATGATGAAACTTCCACTATACCAAATGATGCCGGTGGGCTATATATGTTTTCAATTAAATGTCCGGTTATTGAAGGGTTTACAGATTTCCCAGTCTATATAGGCAGGGCACAACTTTCGAAAAGTCAAAACCTTAAAAAAAGATGCCGGGAATATTTTACAAAGTTCAAAAAAGAAGATGAAAGGCCATTAATCACGCGAATGTTCCAATATTGGTCAAAGGAACTTCATCTCAGTTTCATGGTATTGCATGGAAATGAGGGCATAATTGATTCTGAAGCCAGATTGATCAATTCATTAAAGTTACCTTTTAATAGTGAAATACCAGATAAAGTAACCAAACAAGGAGTTAAGGCCTTCAATTTATGAAAAAACCAGCGATTAGATCAAAAATAGGTAGTTGGACATATTACTTATCCACACTAACATTTAATGAGGTTTCTTCCTTAGTGGAAAAAATAGACGACCAATTACATAAATCAACTAGCCTGAAAGGCTTGATTCAACGGAGTTTGACCGAGAATTCCTCTAGTATAAAAGAATACATTTTAAATCAGCCCGAAATGTTTTTCAATTCCTTGGTATTAGCAATTTATAACGACTCTCCCAAATGGGTGGAAGTTGAACTTGTATATGGGGAAGAAAATTTTTATGATCTAGGATTTTTAGACTTTTCCGGGACTGAAAAAATTTTCCCTGTTGATGGGCAGCATCGTGTTGAAGGAATTAAAGAAGCCTTAAAAGAAAACCCTGAATTCGAAAAGGAAAAAATAGGTGTCATCTTCATTGGACATAGCAAAGAGCCTACGGGAATGCAGAAGTCAAGAAGGCTATTTACAACATTAAATAGATATGCAAAACCCGTAACCTTGGATGATATAATTGCATTAGATGAAGATGACATTATTGCGATAGTAACACGACATTTGTTGGAAGAATTTGATTTATTCACTGAGTCCAGAGTTACTAAATCAAAATCAAAAGCCATAATTGAGAATGATAAGAAGTCTATTACATCTATAATTACATTGTATCAATGTAATAAAGAGTTGCTCAAATTGTATCGAAAAGATCGAAAACTTGAATATCCAAATCCCGAAAGAGATAAGATAAGTATTAAAAATTATTTAAAGTTTAGGCCTAATCAGGAAGAAATTGATCTATTCCTTAAATTTTGTAAAAGTTTTTGGCAAAGTTTTATTGATGGATTAAGTGAAATACAAGACTTTGTTAAGAATACTTCAGATAGTCCTGCAGCGTCATTTCGGAATAAAGAATACGGTGGTAATTTATTATTTAGACCAGTCGGATTATTACCTTTTATTCAAGTTATTCTTGAGATACACAAGAGAAGTGGTGAAGAAACCGGTGTTATCATAAAAAAATTTAACCACCTTAATTTCAAAATGAATACCAAACCTTGGGAAAATGTGCTTTGGAATCCTAATGACAAAACTATGATTATGGGTAATCAGGCATTGGTAAAGCTAATTTTGATCTATTCGTATGACAAAAATATACTTAACAAAAAAGAAATAGAATCATTGATAGATAAGTATGCCGATAAAAAAAGTTACATGGGTGTTGAAAAAGAAAATCTTTTAAAAGATTTAACCCATGTTTAAATAAAACAACTGGCACACCCCAAACCTTCCGCCTCAAGGATTTCGTTCTGCCAAGTTGTGCCTGTTCGTAGTGATTTGCTTTTTTGGGTTTTTGTATAATGCTCTAGTTTGATATTCTTGACCCGCTTCGGGTTGGACAGTTCTTCCAAGCTTTCGTTGTTCATCCAGGTGTACCCCTCTTTCTCGTATTTCTGGGCGTTCTTGAAAAGATTAGGATGGTTCTCTAACAACCACACCCACTCGATCTTTTGTTGGAAAAAGCAGAAAAAACAACCACTTCTCGAGCGTGCATAGGTACCTGTTTTGATTTCCCCATTGATCTCTACTTGATATTCCCTTTTGTTATAGTAAGCGGGTACCCCTACGCCACTATCTTCCAGTATTTGAAATATATCATTGATTTTGAGCACGTCTTCGTTCTCCAACAACGGAAAATAATCCAGTTTCCCTACCGGATATCCGGTAGGCTTCAAAAACCCGAACACTGCCCGGTTATAGGCTTTCACATCAATATCCAGCAGGGCGTTCATTTTTTGTTTCAGTGTGAAATCCCCTGATACTTTCGCTGATATAAACTTACCGGCCCGCTCAACCAGTTCAGTGGCATTGACCTGATAACAATCTATAAACCGGGCAATATTATTATTGTTCAATACCAACCGGTTTATGTCTTCGCTCCAGATGTTTTTCCTAAATGGGAATATGCTCTGCACATTTTGTTTCTTAGAGATATAGCCCTCACGGTCTTCGTCGCCCCTAATGCCTACATAAGATATGGTAGGTTTATCGCCTATATATCTTTCAAATGGCTCCAACTTTAGTTTTTTGGTACACCACCTGGCAGTAGAGGATGGGAGATACCCGCCATACTTTGCCAAGAAATGATCAAACGTGTTATCAAAGGGCGTGTCCACACTAGGATCGACTGCTTGCAGCAAATCAATGGGCTTGCCCAAATAACTTTGCAGCTTGTCGATCAAGTCGTACGTTTCTTTGAGTTCACGCCCGGTATCGCAAGTGTAATAGTCTAAATCCAACGCAGGGTACGTTTGTTTGAGATAAATGGCCAAGGCGGCACTGTCCTTTCCTCCAGAAATACCTAACAGATGCCTTACTTTCATTGATTTTCCAGTTGTTTGGCTATGATCCTCAATAATGCTGCTTTATTGATGTCTTTTTCTCTCCCTAACAGTCCCAAGAGCCGCTTTTCTAGTTTATCGACCTTTTCAGCGTACTTGGCATTTATCTTAATATAATCCGCTTTTTTATCGCCATCTGCGGATAATATTTCAAAATGGATCACTTCACCGGTTCTTTCCCCGGACCGAAGTGCATGAATATCCAATAATTTTCCTAAATCATGAAAAGTTTCCTTTAGCCTTTTCAGTAGCAATGGCTCTTCGTCATCTTTCAACTCGTTTATGTTTTTTTTGATCAGCACATCGCAAATACTTTGTAGCCAGCTATCCCTTTCGTCCAAAGGGGACATTATTCTCATATAGAAAGTCTTCTGCTGTGGGATCAGAAGGTTGGGGTCTATGGATTTATATTTCTCTTGGATATCTAATTTATATGCTGCAAATGATGCTTTTTTCATTCCTACTGCTTCAATGAGTACATTTTCAATGCGGTCCAACAGGCCTGAAAATACGGACCGGATTTCATTGATGCTTTCCTTGATCTGATCCATGAACAAGCCTAGGGCATTAGTATCTTTTTGCAGGTTAACTTCCAGTCCCAATGCTTTTGGAAATTCGTCAAAGAGTGCTTCCTCAGGATCCTTGGCATTTTTAATGGCATCCCTAAAAGCGAGTGTTTTTTTCGTGAGTTTTTTTGTGTCCTTATTGTACTTGGGGAGCTGCATGTAGAAATTCATGAACTGACTGAATATGGTAATAAAACTACTCCTTTTGCCTAGCTTTTCATTAGCTACTGAGGCCAGTTCACGATACTTCAAATATAAATCGTTTTTCACCCCACTGACGGAATAACTTTTTATCAAAAAGTCCTTCGGTTTCTTATGGATCAAGTCGAGTACTTCTGAAGTGAGATAAGGGATGTACCCGTTGTCAATATGGAACAAAGCGATGTCTTCTTTTTTAGTCAGCAGGACGATAGGCACCCAGCAATCCACCAAGCCTTGTTTTAACTTAAATGGGGCTAGTTTCAATATGGAGTAAAATTCTGAAAGGTTTTTTTTTTGGATTTTAGCTTCTTGAAGAAAGGCTTCCGTGGTATCCCAAAGGGGTTCCCATTCCTTTTTTTGAGGTTTGTCCAGGTACCATTGACCGTCAGATTCACGGTGCATGCCCGTATCTTTTACCAAACTGCGGTACATGGTTTTCTGGGGTGGGTACTTATCCTTTGAATATCCTAATTCTTTCAATCCTATATTGGTAACAAGGTCTTTGATTAGGGCTTTCCGGGCTGTCCTGACCGGACAGCTCACATCCTCTTTATTGATCATCTCGTTCAGCAAGTGCGGCGTGCCTGGATAAGCGTCATTTGCGATACCTGAAATCAATTTGTTCAAGTCTTTATACGAGCATACATCAATTGGCTCGCCTTTATAATACCAACTCGCGTCCTCACCGTACAGCCCCTCACTGATGATGCTTTTAATATGCGATACTTGAAAGCCCCTTTCTTCAAGCAGTATTTTTTGTGCCACTTTATCATCCCCTGCCTTCCCTAGTACATAATCGATCTTATTCACTTCGAAAAGGGCTGATTTTAGCTTTTCTACACTGTGGTACTGCACAAATACTTGTGCACAATTATGTTGTTTGGATTGTTCTAGGACTTTGGTTTTTATTTTACCGTCAGAAAAAATCAAGTTGATATATCCGTCAATTTCGTTTTCCGGGGCGGTTAATACCCCCTCCATCAATTTGGTTTCGCCTATCAACCTGAACTGGAAAAACCGGGGCGTGCCTTTTTCATATTGGATCCGTTTAGCTACGATCATAGGCAACGGGACATAGTACCTTATGGCTTGGGTTACATCGCCTATCGGGGCAACCTTTCCCGTAGCTTCAAGCAGCTCTTGCTCAAAATCAATATCGGTGCCATCAAGGAAAAACAGCTTTTTCTTGAAACTATAATACTTGATGATCTTTTGCTGGGTTAATCTTTTGATTAGTGCATCAGCATTGGGAATGCCCAAAGATAATTTTGCATAGGTTTTGAGTTCTTTTTGGCCAAACCCTCCTAAGGCCTTACCGAATATATTAACCAGTCCGATACACTTAATCAACTTGGTCAAAGCCTCCACCTCGGTTTCGTTGATGGCCTCCGTTTTGTCTAAGGCGTTATAGATAGATTGCCAAACCGGCTTATGAGGATTAGCATCCCTATCCTCTAATTCTATGCTCATGTATTTCGTCAGATAGTCAAATACATGGGTTAAGCTAAAAACCCCCCCTTCAGGTGCTTCCGCAAAAATCCTTAATTCACTAGATGCCAGAAAGGTAAAAAGTGATCGTTCGTTTTGGCCATACTTTTGTAGTGCCCGGGCCAAAATATTAGCAGACAAATAATCCATGGGGTACAACTTGTCCGCCAATTTTTTGTCCAGGTTACTCGAGTTAGACAGAAGTTTGGATTGGTTGATCATCCTAAACAATTCATCGGGATATTTTTTACTAGGACTGTTGGATTTCAACCCTTGCAGACGCTCGGACGCTAGGAACAATAACTGTTCAATAGGTTCGTCGAAAGCAACATCGATCAACCGGCCTTTTACCTTTTCCCATTCCTGCTTCTGATCCTTGGTCAAGGATCTAGAATAGGCACCGAAATTTTGATGGAGCGTAACTAAAAAAAGGATATCCTTACTTGAATCATTGACATATTCTGCTATTTGTTGAATGAAGTATAGCTCTTTGTCAGGATCATTTTTTGAAGCATACTCCAAAAATTTACCAAACTCATCAACGATCAATAATAAAACTGCCCCTTCTTCATTGGCTTTTTTCTGCTTGGCATCCAACGCTTCAATAGCCTCCTTCGGCGAAGAAGTAGCGGCTATGCCTATCCGGCTGTTAAAAACCTCAATGAACGAACACGGCTCGCCTATCAGTTTGATGAATTTAAACTTCTTTAAGCCATTAAAATGACCGTTCAACGGTTCAAATATGGGTTTACTATTATCACGTAAGTTTTTTTCAAGTGCCCAAAGGAAGCTCGATTTCCCTGTCCCATAGGACCCTATAATATTAAAGGAATGTTGTCCGGACTTAAACCCTTTGGTGATGCGCTGAAAAACATTGAGTGAATTGGGCGTAAGGATGTATTGAATGTCATGGACGGCATCCCTTATAATATTGGTAGATGTTGTGTGATTAACCATAATACTCATCTAATGGATGGAATAGGGAGGGGCGTTTGCCCTTGATCTGGATTTCGCGCCTGCCGGCATCTTCCTTGTAAACCAGCCAACTATTGTATTTATCTTGAAGTTTTTGGATGTGTTGTTCTAACCCGTCCCTATTGCAGGCTATGGCATCAGCTATGTGCCATTGTAACTCATCAAATGAAAGGGATACATCTTGTTTTCCCAAACTACGGATTGAGTTGAGCAAGAAAAAGGCCATAATCTCAGAAGGGATATCTTTCCTATCGGTAACCCTAATCTTAAAGGTTTCACGCCCATCACTTGTGAGGTTTGTTTCTGTTTTTTCTACTAATTCCAGATCGATCAAAAGGGAGGATAAGTCATCTTCGTTCATCCTTCCTTTCTTATTATCCACAAAATATGTTTTTAGGAAAACCCTGACATCCTTTTCTATGGATTGGCTGGCCACTTCTTCGTCTTTTTTGGACAGTTCCCTTTTTACATCAGAATGGATTTGTTCCAATGTGAATTGGGCGTTTAAGTGCTTTTTCCTGAAATTCTTGAACATGAGGGAATATATCGAGGCAATATCGGTATTTACCAATAAGTACTGGAGGAGCCACAATGTACCTTTATCTTCCAAGTAAGGATCTTTACCCCCCTCGCCAAAAATGTAATCACCAAGAGGGGTTCCCTCGTTTTCTATGTTCCGGATACCAAAAGCTAGCAACCAATAATCGATGGAAGCTACCATGTTTTTGCCTACGCCTAGGATACTAGTGGCATCATCTGCATTCATGTTCCTGCCTGCTTTAAGGTAATCATACCCTTTCTTCAACCAGAAGTGCCTACAATGAAACGATCCGTGGCCTGAAAACCGAAACTTCATTTGAACATTATTTACTTGGTTACCATTTTTTATAAATATAGATCAAATTGAAAACAGTAGGAAGTAAGGTATATAAAGAAATCATAGAGGGCCTACCAGTCTGGCTTGCCGCTATTTTTTCTTTTGGTAGGCTTTCTTCGGTTTTGTTGGATGTACTGGACTTCGCTGTTTTTTAGTGCTTCAAGGATCATTTTTGCCTTCTCTTCGGAGATATTCATTTCTTGCATTTTGCCCGATGGGCTAGGCGGTTGTTGCTGTTCTTTGTCCTCTTGTTCGCCGTCTTTGCCCTCTTCAGGTTTGGGCTGTGCCTGATCTTCCCCCTCTTTGTCTTTCTGCCCGTCTTGGCCTTTCGGGTCTTGGTTTTCCTGATCCTTATCCTGTTTTTGTTGGTCTTCGCTTTCGGATCCTTGGTTTTCTTGATCCTGGTTTTGATCGCCTTCTTGTTGGTCTTGATTGTCTTGCTTATCCTGATCTTTTTTCTCCCCGTCCTCGTTTTTTTCGTTTTCCCCGTTCTCCTGATCCTGATTTTCATCTTGACCCTGATCTTGCTTTTCGTTTTGGTCTTTCAGTTTTTTCTTTACTAGTTCATAGTTGTACCGGGCATCCTGGTTGGAAGGATCTGATTTTATGGACTCTTTGAAATAGGATAATGCTTTTTCCAATGTTTTCGGGTCGTTGGACATGGCGCCTAATTGTTGGTAGGCCACTGATTTTATGGCTTCGTTCCCGGACAGTGTGAGTTTTTGGTATTGGGCTTGCGCCAAATCTTTTTTCCCTAGTTGGTAATAGGCATGGCCAAGGTTCATGGCAACCCCATCGTCCTCAATATGAAGGGTGTCGATCAAATAGGAGTAATTAGAAACGGCCACATCAAATTGTTTGGCCTTAAAGGCGATCTCGCCTTTTTTCTTCAGGGCATTGATTTTTGTTATGTCATTGGCGGGGGAAGTGCGGGACCAAACAGTGAACACCAATAAAATAGCAAGCCGTATCATATTTTTACCGTTCTGATTTTAATAACCGCATCCAAAAATATCAATAAAAGTGCTAGCCCCAAGAAGTAGTAGTATTTATTCGCCGATACATCCATGGTTTTGCTGTCCCTGAGCTCGCCTTCTATATCGCCAATGGTATTGATAAGTTTCTCTACATCATTTTGGGAGCCATTGATCTCAAAGTATTGCCCGTTGGTGGCGGAGGCCACTCTCTTAAGGGAGGTCGCGTTCAACTTGGTCACCACGTCTTGCCCGTTACGATCCTTTTTAAAGCCCCTTTGCGTCATGATTTTACTGCCTTGCGAGGTGCCAATGCCAAGGGTAAAGAGCTTGATGCCCTCCTCTTCAATAGTTTTGGCAATATCGGCTGCGTTTTCACCGAAATCCTCCCCGTCGCTGATGAGGATAATGATTTTAGATTTTTGCCTGGTCACGGTTTCCTCGCTATCGGAAATTTTCCCTAGGGCCATTTTGAGCGGTGGGCCAAAGTCGGTCCCCGTGTTCGGCACTAGGGTAGTGTTCAATGTTTCTATAAAAAGATTGATCGCGCTTTTGTCGTAGGTAAGGGGGCATTGCACATAGGCCTCGTTAGAAAACATAATCAGGCCAATCCTATCCGATGAAAACGCTTCTACGATTTCCTTTAGCTCAAATTTTATTTTTTCCAGCCGGGTGGGGGGGATGTCAAATGCGTTCATCGATTCGGACAGGTCAATGGCAATAAATATATCCTTGCCTATGGCTTTGATCTCCTTGGTGGATTCGCCGATGGACGGGCCTAGCAAGGCCACGATAAACAAACAAAAATAGGCAGCCCTAAGCGCTACTTTATAAAATACCCGGCGATACCCTGTGCCTAAGGATTTTGCCGCACGCACGGCCCTATAAATGTACAGGATGTAGGAAACGCCAAATAGTAGGGTGAAGAATAATTCCAGGCTGCCAAACCTACCGCTCCAGATCATAAGCCATACAATTTTAAAACGGGCAAATATAGCTATCCCCCGGCAAGCCCAAAGCCCGTTTTCTTCATTTAACGTTTTTTAGTATTTTCCTGCCCGGGCCATTGGGGCAAACTAGGTACTGTGCCCGTAAAAAAGCACATGGGTACGGTGGCGGCGTTTTTTGGGTTAGTGCTTAGGTGTTCATCCAGTGCCAGAACCTTTGCAGCGTATTGCCTTTTGGCTTTTCTTGCCTGTCCTGCTTTTTGGCGGCCTTGTTTGTGGGTTTCCCTTTGGGCGTTGGCGGCGTACTGCCTGTGGGCGTTACGGCTTTTTTATAATGTTCTGTTTTGGCCTGTTTCCTTTTTTTCCTTTCCTGTTCCTTTTGTTTCTTGTCTTCCCAGGCTTTTTTCCTGCGGGCGGCTTCTACGGGGTTATAGCTTTTTTCGTGTTTTAGGCCTTTGGGCTTCCTTTTGCCGTCTTTTGCCCGGCCCTTGGTGGTCATTATTTTGTCGGTGGCGTAGGTTTTTCCTGTTTCTTTTCCTGGTTTTTTCCCTACGGTTTTTGGCTGGGGCAGCTCTATTTTGCCTTTGACGGTAAGCCCTTTGAGTATAATCTTACGTGGTTTGATCACCTCGATGGCCCCGTCATGGGCGGCACGCTCAACGGCCGATCCTACTTCCGTGCCTATTTTGTGGGTTTCTTCTCTTGGTTCATGCCTTTCGTCTTCCTCGAGTTCGTGCGGCAGGGCTATTTCGGCGAAAGCATCGGAGACTGGGGCCTGCCTGGTCTTTTCTGCCTGGGGGCTTGCCGGCGGGGCGGGCGTTTCTGTTCCCGGTGCCTGGCCTTCCGTTGGCTTTTCGGCCGTGTTCGGTGCTGTTGCGGTTTCTTCCGTTTCTTTGGTGGGGGCTTTCTGTTCCCTTTCCGTTGGTTTTTCGGCCGTGCGCCCTGCTGTTACGGTTTTCTTTGGGGTTTCTTCTGCTTCTTTGGTGGGGGGGGCTTGTTCCCCTTCCTCTGGTTCCGTTTCCAGTCTGGTTTTGTAGTGCCAGAGTACCAATGCGATTTGGCCGTCGGTCAATTTAGTGTTTGCCCCACTGTCCAGCCCGATCCCCTGCGACTCCAGGAAACCGGTCAGTTTAGGCACGGTAATGTTTATTTTTCTTGCTAATGTTCCTAGCCTCATCCTTGTTTCATTCTAGGTATAGCTTACAAATATAATTGCAGAAAAACATTTTGGCGATCAAAAAAACATTAAAACCTGATTTTTCCCTTTTGCGCTGGTCCGATCCGTCCGCATGTTTTTGTCCGTATTCTTTCGGTTTTAATGGTCGCCCATTTGCTCGGGAACGGTAAAAGTCTGATAAAAACCACCCTTCCCATTGGTATCCTGACAAATAAGCGTTAGCCTAGAAAGCGGACAATACTCATATAATTAAAAAGAAAGAAGTGTTGTGCAGTAGCTATGGGCAATAAGTGCCATTCAAAGTTGGGAAAATGGTTGCCACCATTTGGTATTTTAAACGGGTTTCCTTTATGTTTACAGCGTGGGAAAGGTTTGGCCTGAACATTCATAAAAAAGAAGTAAGCCAATTTAAATTTAGTTTTATACTTCCCTGTCTTCATGCGATAAGGATAGTAATTTATTAGTTTTACCTAATAATAATTTATTAGTTTATGATGATATGGGCACAAAAATGAATAGTGATTTGGAAAAAATTGAATTGTCAGAATTTCAACGGAAGAAGGTTGATGAAATAATTCAACTTACAGGTGATTTTAAAAGATTAGAAGAGGCCGCTACTTTTTTGAAGGATCGTTTTGAAGAATATGCTAATGCTGATCTATCGGAAGAAGATAAGGATTTTTTATTAACCTTTATTACGGTTTATAAAGAAGGGTTTATTTTTGTTATCAATAATGATGATTTATTCATTCCTTTATATTCTGTAGCACGAAGGAATTCCAAAAATATGTTCAGTTGTGCAGCATCAAGTGTCGGGTTAATAGCTTCCTTTGTCGGTTTGGCAACCGCAACCGGTGGAATTGGGTTAGTAGTTTCGGCGGTGGGCTTCATGGTTGCGCCCACATCATTTGGTTTATCCTGTTTTGGTTAGTACGATGAAAAAAACAATCTTGAGATGGGATTTTTTGAGCATAGCTTTTGTCTTTTGCCTGCTAACCCTTGGGCTGGTAATCGCTGTTTTGGCCATGGATTATTTCCCGTTGGAAAATGGCCATGCCCCCGAAAGGTCAAGGCTGGGCTTAATCCTTACTTCCATTTCGTTATCGTGTTCCTGTACCGCTTTTTTTATTGAATTAATAAAAAGGCATAAAAACAATACTAATTAAAAGCCCGCTTAACCGCTCAAAAAAGGCAGTGGCCCGGTTGGCCGTTGCCTTTTAACTTAAAATACAAAGAACATGAAAAATGTTTTGATCCTGCCCTTCTTCTTGGCGCATGCGGGCTTTGGCCAGTCTGCTTAAAACCTTGGCGGCAAGGTAATGGACGGGGACGGCGCTCCGGTCCCGGGCGTCCACGTATGGGTAAGCGGCACGGACATGGGCACGGTCTCGAACCGGCAAGGCCCCTTTGATTTAAAGGTCCCGGCAGCACATTGCAATTTGGAAATGTTTTTTTCGCATATCAGCTACAACCCCGTCTCAAAAAAGATTGAATGCAGGGCAAAAGATTACGCCATAACCCTCTCCGGGAAAACCTTCGAACTCGATGAAGTCCAGGTCTACGCGCTTTCCGCAGAACGGATCATATTAAATTCCATACCAAACCTGGAAAAAAACTACCAAGTGGACTCCGTGAACTATACCATGTTTGCCCGGGTCACCGAGCAAATCGAAGGCGAACCGCTCCTGATCGAATAGTTTGTTTTTGACCTGTACCATGAAAAGAAAACAAAACCAGAATTCCACATACTTAAGGTAAGGGGCCATGGGTCCGGCAAGCGGGGCAGGCAGCGTTTTGACGACGCAAGTCTAGTCGATGTCCATACAAACGGAAGCCATCCCATGCTGCGGTACGTCCAAGATTTCCTGCAAAAAAACAAGATGAAGAAATATAGGTACGAACTGCCCAGCGAAACCCTTGCCAACGATTGCCCCTATTTTGCAATAGCCATAACGTCTGCAAACAGGCATCAAAAAGGCGGTACCGTCCATGTAAATAAAGAAGATTTTGGCATACCCTATATAAAAACAATATGGAAAGGCCACCACTGGCGAAATATTTCCAAAACGGACATTGTAAATGAAAGCCATTATATAAAGGACAATCAAAAATGGTACTTTTCCCATGGCGCACAGCGGAAGGCCTGGCACCTGAAACGCAAGGGCGTGAGGATCAAAGATGATATGATAACCATCGCAACGGGCAGGGCAGGGCAGCGGCCATTTGAAAGAAAAGAAGAAATGGGGCTAATGGTACAAATGCTAAAAGACTTTAAAGGCAGCTTTGACGATGCTTTTTGGGAAGGCTACAACTACGTCCCCATGGATGAAAGTTTCCGTCGCGCACTGGCAAACCACAAGCCCCGGTAAGCCCCCCCGCCCCCCCCTTTCGGGGAATAGGCCCTGCAGGCCACCACGCACTACAACCTCGGCCCCATCGTACGAAAAGAACCGCGCACAGGCGTGTTCAATAGGCACCTTACGGTACAATAA
>JACSEJ010000020.1_pt1 | contig 18557 bp, 27 predicted proteins | sample 8225461 | NCBI WGS metagenome assembly JACSEJ01 (sample SAMN15704941, study PRJNA253121) | viral metagenome | isolation source: viral RNA from sea star tissue | host: Pycnopodia helianthoides | place: USA:Seattle Aquarium | collected 2013 | reverse complement strand
CTTCCAATTCCGTCCTGTTGACGGCCCTAATGGTTTATACCTTTACCCTCAACTTATCTGTGTAACTGAGTTAATCGAATACACAGGTGGTGAAGCAGAAGAAGACTTAGATTCATTAGGCTTGGAAGAGCTTGGCGAAGCTGACTTAGCTGTCGAAGCTGCAAAGATTGATGAAGAACAAGCTGAACCTGCCGAAGGCACTGATGGTGATGAAGTTCCAACTTTCTAGAACACTCAAGTAAATAGCTCTACCTTCGGGTAGGGCTTTCTTGTACTAATTATTAACTAATGAGAAATCTATGACTACATACCTAGCTGTTGCTAATAATGGTAGCAACCAACACTTCTCTGCTTACAACTACTCTGACGCATACCAACAGGCAACTGACTGGGCTGGTGACGATGGACTAAGGAGCTTTGATGAAGTTTAATCCAAAGCTGGAAAGCTTTATATTCGCACTTAACCTACAAAGTAGGATAGCGGAACTCCGTGTAATTATGGAGTTTAGTTCAGTGCAACCAATAGAACTAAGAGGCTATTGGAAAGGTGTGCCAGAACGTGCATACCAAATTGATGCAAGACTAGTGGACGTAGATGCCATGCTAGCTGCATTATCACGATACGGACAAGAAGCTTGCCTGTATATAGGTAAGACTGAGAATGTATACCAAATTAATGCTAACGCTCCTGATGAATTATTGGGAACAATGGTACAAATACCTCACCAAATAGCTGAGTGTACTTATTGCATTACCACTGAAACCTACTGGAAGGCAATAACTAATGAGCTTAGACGCACTCGGAATTATAGGACATGAAAGTAAAACGCTTTTGATTGACGGGGATATCGTCATATATCAGCCATGTTGCATATTCAATGAAGACGATGACCAATCTCGTCGTATGATTAAAAAGAACATAAGCAACAAAATTGACAAGATGATGGAAGATGCTGACTGCGATAGGTTTATGCTGTTTGTTACTACCAAGGCTAACTTCCGTGACCAACTTGTAGATGATTACAAAGCTAACCGTGATGAAACAGAACGACCTGTTAATCTAGCTTGGGCTAAGCATTGGACTGTTCATAGCTTGAGTGCCTTTTGGCATACTGGCTTAGAAGCGGATGATTTGCTCGGTATTCACATGAAGAAGAACTGCATTATCTGGAGCCTAGACAAAGATTTACGTCAGATTCCTGGAAAGCATTTAGATTATTATCCAAACCCAGCTAATCCTAAGAAACTACTTAGTAGAGTTATTACTGTAACTGAGGAAGGTCGCCTAGAAGAAAAGAACTGGGTAACTGAATCAGGTAACAAACGTAGTAAAATCTACTTTGAAGGCAACCTTGGTTTCTACTTCCAAATGCTTATTGGCGATTCAACTGATAACATTATAGGCTGTGCAGTACGTAAATCTGTAGCTCCTAAGTCTGGACCGAACAAAGGTATCTTCGGAAAACCTAAACGAGTTGGTATTGGTGAGAAGGCTGCTTTCAAGCTTATAATTGCAGCTATCATGTACAAGGGAACTCGTACTCGTAGTGAGTCAGCTCTTGAATGTGTCAAGCAAGAGTACATAAAGATACATGGAGCCAACTGGCAACATCATCTTGAAACTCAAGCTAACTTACTTTACATGGTAAGACTTCAACGTGGCGAGATATTTCGTCGCTGGACTTTCGATGGACGTAAAGAGTACTTCCACTTAAAAGAAGGCAAAATATTAACTGAGCAGGTGTACTTAAATGATTACTTGTCCAAACAATAAGTGTGGTTATGCCTATGGATGGACTCATTATGGAGGCAATAGTAATGTCTTTATTAACCCAGCAGAGGGTGAACCATTTAGGCTTGAGACTTTTATGTCGAGAGTGACTGCAAGGCAAATAGGAGAATGCAAAGAGCGTGAAGTTCTTGGCTGTCCTCGCTGCAATAACATATTCATGGCATTGGAGGAATATGAAGATGTCGATACAACTACGTGATAACCAAATAGATTCCTACCGCAAGACCAAGACAGCACACCAAAAGTACCGTTGTCCTATATGCTTAGGCTCCTTGGCTCATGGATTAAATGCCTTGGACCATTGCCATTCTAACGGACAAATACGCTCTGTATTGTGTAACTCATGCAACATTTCTGAAGGGAAAGTGAAAGCTGGCATTAATTTTCGTACGCCAATGAACAACCTTGCCCGTAAGAATCCTGTGAAGTGGTTGCGGAACCTAGCCAACTACCTAGAACACCATGAAGCTAATCCTTCTGGTATCTTTCATCCTACATTTGACATGAAGACTGGCAAGCAAAAGCCAGTTAAACGAAAGGCTGCTGTAAAACCCAGACAGTCAGGAAAGACAGTCAAACGTAGATAAACCTTTACTTTTTTTTTTGGTAATACCTATGAACAATGAAATAGTACCTGAGAGTTTTAGCATAGACTTTAACAATGCTTACGTAAGTGATGTAGAAGTAACTCATAAACCGGAAACCTATTACACTGCAAATTGCTCTATGCAACGGGTTAGAAACAAGCGTATGGTAAAGACTACCTTTCATACAGAATCACTGGACCTTTCTGGGCTAACTTCCTTAACTAAACATCTTGGTGATACTAAGGGCAAAGCCTTTAAAGTTACTATAGAAACACTATATTAAGAGAAACTTAACATGAACATATTCCAACTACTTGGTCTTAAACCAGACCACCGTAACAATGAAAAGAAAACTACCCAGCTTGTTAAACACTGGGATGAAGTATCAGACATTCACAAGAAGTCTGACAAGCGCTATGGCTTACAGCTAAAGAAAGATGGTGTATGTTCTATCGCTGTCATTCGTGATGGTATGGCTTCTATCTGGTCACGTACTGCTAAGAAGTTCACTAACATGAACCGCTTAGAACACGACATATCATCTATGAAATTACGTGATGGCGTGTACTTTGGTGAAGTAACTTGTGACACTGCTGGTGTTTCATTAGAAATGCTGTCTGGTGTAGTAAGCCCTAATCGAGTGAAAGACCTCGACCAAGACCAAGTAGCCATTGCTCACAACCTAACAATGAACTTCTTCGATATGATTAGTATTGAATCATTCATTGAAGGTGCTAGCCAAACTCCTTTCCAAACTCGTTATAACAACTTAGTTGAGCGTGTGTATAACCCGAACAACAACTTTGGACGTACTCCACCTAAGTCAGTTCATGTAATTAACATGTTCCCTATTGATGCTACCGAAATCGACGGATGGCTAGAAATTGCTGTCAAGAACGGTGAAGAAGGTATCGTTATTATCGACCTTGATGCTGATTGGGAAGCTGGTCATAAAGGCTGGCGCAAGATGAAGAAGGTACGTGGCTGTGACTACGACTTACTTTGTGTGGGCTGCGAAGATGGTAAAGGTAAGTCGAAGGGCTTAGTTGCTAACCTTCTCTTTAAATGGAAGGGTGGGAAGACTGTCAAGTGTTCATTAGGTAAAGGGTGGACACACGATATGGCGCGTGATATGTATCAAGCGTATATATCTAGCTTAGGGAAAACTATTAATTCCGTGAGTGAATCTAGTCCTGTTGGTAAGATTTTCCAAGTGTACGCGCTTGAGGAAAGCAGCAAAGGTAAGTTACGTCTACCGAAGGTAGGCGAGCAACGCCACGACAAAAGCGAAAGCGATGTTAGTTAAGACAACACCAATTTGCATACAAGAAAATCTTTATGGGTATTTTAATCCTGAGACAAATAAGTTCTCTTGTACGCATGGTGCTTGGAGTTGTAAAGCAACCCTATTTGGTGCAGACAAGATTCGTTTGCATATGTCTCATTTACCAAAGCCGCTTCCTTATGTGGTTCTTGACAGTATACCAGAGGACTTTATCCGATGACCGAACTAATCGAACAAGAAGCTGAGCCATTATCACGTGAGCATGAACTAATCGCGCAAGCAATGGTTATGACTCGCGGTGATGTTGCTAAAGCTTCAAGGCTTGACTCAGTTGAGCATAATGCTATGTCGCTACGGGCAGAGGTGAAAGCTAATCCTCAAATACGTAGACGCTACCAAGAACTTCTGTCTGATGAACTAATGGATAGAGGCTTGCATGTCAGTGAAAGAATCCTACGCATGGTTGATTTACAAGACCAAGCTATGGGTGGAACTGTTATGGTAGAAGGTCCAGAAGGCCCAGAGCCTATGGATTTACCCGCAGACCCTAAAGTAGTTATAGAGCTATCGAAAGAAATCTCTAGGCTAATCAAGGAAGGCAAAGAGCAAAACATGTCAAGCAAATCAGCAGTAATGCTAACGAGCAAGGAAGATGCTAAAGAAATCTTAGCAGCCTTCCTTGAGTCGTAGGAGGTAACTATGGCTACATATGATGCAACCAAAGTAATACTAATGGTTAATGGCAAGGAAGTAGTTTGTCAAGGCTTCATACAAGATACACCAATCGTTGTAAGACGTGAGGAGGATTCTAATGTCCCACATACAAAAACTTGATAGCCATGAAGTAGATGTACTACGTGGACACCTAGAAGGAAACTTCGAAGAGTTCTCTAAGTTTTGCTTTAAGGTTATGACAGGACAGAAGTTGCTGTTTGTTGATTATTATGTAGTATTGTTTAATGCTATACAAACATTAATAGACCAAAAGACTACACGTATCATAATAAACATACCACCAAGGGCAGGCAAGACTTTACTAATTAGTATTTTCTTGCCTCTCTTTGCATGGGTGCGTAACCCTAGCGGTCAGACTATCTTAACTGGATTCAATTCAGATGTACTAGCTGAGTGTTCTGGTTACATAAGAACCATCATGAGCGACCCAGACTTCCAACGTGTCTTCCCAGATGTTGTCATTGACAATAACAAGAAGTCAGTTGAGAGACTAGGTACTATGAGTGCTGGTGTCTTACATGCTATACCCACTACTGGTAAGATGACTAAAATTTACTGGTCATTTAAAACTCTTTTAATTCGGTGGAACTCTCTATTTAGAGACAATACCGAGCTAGGATTATTTGTATAACTTATTAATCCGAGTGTAACGACTAGGCAGTAATGCCGTAGGGACAAGTGTCCCGAAACTTAGAGACAGGTATTATCCTGTAAGATATAGTCTAATCTCAGTGGTGACACTGAGGAGGTAATTATGAAATATAAGACAGAAGAAATATACGTAGGAGCAATCCTAACAAACAACCAAGGAAACAACCTCAGAGTACTATCAATAAAAGGTAGTAATGTAAGAGTAGTTTTCCAAGGAACAGATACCAACAAAGTAGTTCAAAAACATCACCTACGAGAAGGTAAGGCGAAAGACCCTTATGCTCCTTCAAAGTATGGGATAGCTTCATTAGGAGTAGTAAAGAATTATCCTAAAGAAGACTACAAACGTTGGGAAAATATGATTGAACGATGCTACCGAAATGGTGGTGTAGGAAATTATAAAGACTGTACTGTATGTGAAGATTGGCTTGTGTTTGAGTACCTCTATAGAGACATTCAAACTATGGAAAACTATGGACTACCAAACATGCACCTAGACAAAGACCTTAAAATATTAGGAAACAAAGTTTATAGCCTAAATTCTTGTCAATTTATTTCTGACGTCCAAAACTCTTCTAAAGGTTCTTTCACTGGAAGGTGGAAAGCAGAGAAGGGAACTGTAGTCATATATGCAACACATTCAGCAGAACTTGGAAACCTTATAGGAGTTTCAGGGTCGGCCATAAGAAATTGTTGCAGGAAGACTAACACAGGATGGATTATCTCAGTAGAGAAGTAACGAACTCTGCTTAATAAAATACACAGCTTGGGTAAAGGCTGTGGAGCACTAGTAGAAGGCTTTGCAGGATTAATGGCGATAGATGATGTTATTAAGCCTGATGATGCAAACTCTCCTACTGAGCGAGACAAGATTAATAACCGATTCAGTAATACTTTGTTAAGCCGTTTAGCAACAGAAACTACACCTTTAGCCATTATTATGCAGCGTTTAAATGCTGATGATTTATGTGGCTACTTAATGAAAGGTGGCAGTAGCGACACATATGAATGGCTTAACATACCTGGAATTGTCACTCCAGATACTGGGTCGGCTGAATGGTATCAGCAGCAGATAGAGGAGTATGGCTACACGCACGTTAAACCTATCCTCTATAACTTGCCTGAGAGCGAGTACAGAACCTATGAAGAAAAGATGTTTGAAGGCAAAATACAGCCTATCTCTTCTTTCTGGGCGATACGTAAGACTGCTGATACCCTGTTGGGATTGTTAGAGAAAGACCCTTACACTTTCTACTCACAATATCAGGGAAAGCCAGTTGGTAAAGGCAAAGCTGCATTGCAAGCTGACTACCTAGCCTACTACGGTGAGTACGACCATAAACAAATTCGCTATACGTTTATGACTTCTGATACTGCCTCCACAACTAAGACATATTCGGACTATACCGTTGTGTGCTACTGGGGAGTAACCAAAGCGAACGAGCTTATATTGCTTGATGTTATTATTGATAAGTGGGAAGTACCCGACTTAATACCTGCTGTGCGAGACTTCTGGAAGATGCATAAGAAGTTCAACAGAGCAGAACCTACCATGAGTCCTAGGGCTATGTACATGGAAGATAAGTCTAGTGGCCTGTTCTTAAACCAACAGTTCATTAAAGATGGTACAGTGACAGTCAAGCCAGTGCCGCGTGATGGTACGGCTAACAATGACAAGTTCTCCCGCTTTCTTAATACGATACCTTACTTCAAGGCTGGACGTATATTAATACCTCGCAATCATAAGCATACTCTTTACATAGTGAGAGAGCTTCTAGGACAAAGTGAGTATGGGTCTGCTACTGGGCATGATGATGTAGCCGACAACTTCGCTGATGCGGTTAACGTAGCATTTGCACAACAACAGATGACATACGAATCTTGGTCTTAGGGCTAGGAGAAAACCTCATGAGTTTAAAAACAAGGATAGATGGAAGGTCAAAGGATAATAACTTGCTTACTATCTGCGATGCTAGCGGCAAAGAAATAGCTACTATCAAAGTGGAAGGTGAGCAAAGTGTTACTCTGTCAATAGGCACAACCGAATCAATTATCATAAAGAAGCCTAATGGCTGGTCAAGTGGGAGCAACTAATGAGCTGTGAAGATTTAGAATCGTATAACTTTGTAATCCGTAAAGGGTTTGATAAGACTGTAAGGTTTAGAGCCTTAAACGAAGATGGAAGTCCTGTAGACTTGCATGGTTCTATTATGCAGTTTAATTGTTCTCTAGATGTATTTGACCAAGTAGCTGTGATTACTGATTCTGCTGCTGGCGAGTTTGATGTTACGTTCGAGAAGAGCACAACTAAAGGCTTAGAAGAACGAAGAGTGAAGTATGAAGTATTCCGGTTACTCGGGACTAACAAGACTCCATTGTTTATTGGTAGCATCAACTTAAATCCAGAGGTGACGTAATGGGCATTCAAGTAATTGAAGTATACGTACAAGGGCTACAAGGCCCTAAAGGTGGGGATGGCGAAGGTCTTCCTACTGGTGGCACAAAAGGTCAGGCACTAGTTAAAGCTTCTAATGCAGAACATGACTATGAGTGGGGCGACCCTTACACAGATACAGCAGGGGAAATCAAAGGCAAGCTAGAAGGATTAGCTGCCGATGAACGACTTGATGCTAGTGCTATTAAGAATATTCCTACAACCCCTAAAGATACAGCACAAGAGATTGTTGCTAAGGTAGAAAACCTATCTGGTGACGACAGGCTTGATGCGAGTGCCATTAAGAATATTCCTACAACCCCTAGAGATACAGCACAAGAGATTGTTGCTAAGGTAGAAACCCTATCTGGTAACGACAGGCTTGATGCCGGCTCTATAAAGAATATACCTAGCGACACTGCTACTGTAATAGTAGGCAAGATAGAAACCCTATCTGGTGACGACAGGCTTGATGCTGGCTCTATAAAGAATATTCCTATAACCCCTAAAGATACAGCACAAGAGATTGTTGCTAAAGTAGAAACCCTATCTGGTGACGACAGGCTTGATGCTGGCTCTATTAGAAATATTCCTAGCGATACTGCTGCTGTAATAGTAGGCAAGATTGAAACACTAACTAGTGATGACCGCTTAGATGCTAGTGCTATCAAGAACTTACCTGCTGTAACTAAAGATACAGCGTTAGAGATTGTTGCTAAAGTAGAGTCCTTATCTGGCGATGACCGCTTAGATGCTGGGAGTGTAAAGAATATACCTGCTAAGGATACAGCTGCCCAACTTGTTAGCAAGATTGAAACCTTAACAGGTGATGACAGACTTGCTGCAACATCTATAAAAGGATTAGCAGTTGCTCTGGAAGCATACCAAACAGTCTACGTTTCTAATGTAGGAGATGATACTGCTTCTGGACGAAACCCAGAAAAGCCTGTCAAGACAATAGCTAAGGCTGTAGAGATAATAAATGGCCTACCCAGCTCAGCTGATAAGTTAATCTCTTGTGTAGATTCTTCGCAGTTCACGGAAGACTTTGCAGTACCTAACACTGTAAATGTGTCTATGCCTTTAGCTACACTAACAGGTAATTTCACTGCGGATGCACATAGTTATGATGTGTATATCTTTAGAGAAATCACAGGCAACTCTGTACTAGGAGCAGGTAGCTTCTTTAAGGTAGAGCTATTATATGGCTCAGTCACACTAGCTGCAAGGGATAACTCCAGTGTCATAGTTGAAGTTAATAAGTTTGGAGTGGGAAGTCTTAACACACCACTAGCAGCAGAAGGTCAACTATCCTTAAAGATAGACCTTGTACATGCAACATTTGCGTACCACGATAACGCCTCACCTCTAGTAAAGTCAGGTTGGATTGAGAGTACGCTGTACGGTGATACGGAAGAATCAGCTACCCAGCTAAAGGACAAGCTAGAAGGTCTTAGTGGAAATGACAGACTAGATGCTAGTGCTATAAAGAACTTACCATCAGGCGGTAGTGGTGGCCACACCTTATACCAGTTCCCTAACTTTAACAGTGGCGGTGGTGCTGGTAAATATGGGTGGTTTGATATCATTGTATGGGATGCCTTAGTAGCCCCTGATGTTCCTGAGTATAGTGCTCATGTACGTATAGGATTTCAAGGCTCTCTTAATATGAGCGAGCATCACCTAGAAGCAAGTGGAATCCGAAGTGGAGCTATCTCTTCCGAAGACAACCCTTTCCAGCTAACTATTAGAAATAGTAACAGTACTCACAATAAAGAGAGTAAGTCAATCTATCGAGTAGTTAGAGATTCTTTGGATATAGCTTCTAAAGTAAGATTGCAGGTCTACCAAGAGTACGACGAAGCAACTAACCTTTACATTATTGATGAATCAGGTTTAGGGCTATCTCCTATTACTTCTGTAAACCCTGTACCTTACACAGATACAGCAACTCAGGTTGTTAACTCTGAGCTTGATGTCAGTTCATGGCAGAAACATGATATACACTTAGGTACATCTGGTGGTATAGCAGCAGACAACATTGGGGATATCAGTGGAACAGCTGCTTGGATTGACTTTGAGAAAGGTGATGTAGATATCTATGCTGGTGACCAGATTGTTGGCAAGTTTGAAAAGGATGGTGTCAAGCTTACTGGTGGCGAGTACGGCTCATGGAGAGTTTCAACTAGCAATGCCTTTGAGACAGCACTTACCTACCCAACCCTAGTAGAAGCTACTAACCCAAGCAACACAGTATCGTTAGAGGTATCTGATGTTTCAACAGGAACTGGAGCATGGTCACGATACTTCTACTCGGGTGCTGGAAAGTATGCTGTAGGTGCAGATGCTGATAACTCTATACTTAGGTTTAGGTTTCAAGGCGTAGACACGAACACCTCCATAACTCTAGGACTAGCTATCTTCTCAATCTTTGGAAGTACTTGGGAGATTAGAAGCCCTACTGGGGATGTACTTGATACCTTTGTGCAATCTGGTGGGAACACTACACAAAACAGAATGTTTACCTTTGAGGTGACAGAGAGTATGAGGGATAATGGTGAAGCTATAGTGACACTTCATCATACTGCTGGGGGGTATGCCAACCCTGATGCACTGCTTGATTGGGGCTTCTCAATTAACTCTGTAGAGCCTGTCCGCAACCCTAATGCAGTAGTTCAGATTGATTCTAACTACCGTGGCGTAATGTTGCCTCGCATCAGTCCTGACAATACCATAAACCACCCAGTTGGGTCTATTGCTCTTGATAAGTCAATTAATAATTCGCCTATATGGAACAGTGGTGAAGGCTGGAATGATATCAAGACAGCCAACTTTAAGACCCAACCTACTTTTGTAGATGCCTCATACTTCTCTCAAGTAGGTGATGGCCAGCTTGAAACTTTTGGTTGGTATAGTCACTCTGATGTCGTACTTCCTGTACAAACAGTAGATGGTTATGGCGGATTCTCTAGACTTCTACATATCAATGATACTTCTACTGGAACTATCAGTGGTGCTATCCGTAACCTTACTACCTCAGAAGCAGTTATCTTAAGTGATAACGGTTTCCGTTGGGATTTCGACTGGTTACCAGAAGAGGGTTCTGTACTGCATTACATTGAGTTTGACTCTAGCTTTCATGCTGGGCAAGGTAGGTTCTTAATATCTGTCAATCACACTGGTGGGCAAGTAGACATAACAAATGAGGCAGACTCTCAAACAGCGATAGCACCTATTAGTCGTATGTTGAAGTTTGCTTGTTTTGTAGCTGCTGGTAGCTCTGACATGCAAGTGTATGTTGATGGAGTGTTTGCATTCACCTTTGCTTATAATGCTGGTTCAGGTGGTTCAAACAGAATACACCATACATCAGGCACTTCGTCAGGCATCGACAAGTCAGGATACTTACTAGCGTCAAATCTTATAACGATGCCAGCTGTATCATTTACTCCTACGCTTGATGAAATGTATAGCTCTCTAGAGTTATTCATTCCAAACATTAACACTCCTTCTAAGGTCACTGTACCAAGAGGTGTGTTTAAGATAGGAACTGAGTTCAAGGTAGTAAATGGCTCAAGCCTAGTATGTGATGTGTCAGGATATGCTGATGATGCTCAGTCGTTTGGTGGGAAGGCTTCTTTCCAAGTGCCTCCCTTCACAGCCGTAACTTTTATTCAGACAGCTACCCCTTTTGGGTCTTACTGGGCAATAGATGCAGCCGTAGAAAGAACCCTCACATTTACAGTTGATGGAAGTCACATTCTACAGACTCGTAAAGGGAACTTCTTTGGAGACATAACTGTTACCTCAGTAGGGACTGGTCACTTTAGAGCAGCACTCCAACACAACCTACTACCTGCTAACACTTGTATACAAGCTACTGTTAACAATGGCGTAGATGGTTGGAAGAAGAATGCTAGTGTCGATTGGGACTTGGGTCAGGTCAACGTACATACAGGCGATGTTAGTACAGGCACTGCTGAGAGCTTACCAGTAACTATTACAGTAACTTGGTAATAAATTAACGCTCCCTTCGGGGAGCCTAGCTAGGAGATATTATGGCTATACTTATAGGAAGAGGGATTGCTACTTTACCCAAAGTCACTCACAAGTTTGGAGACTATCCATCCCTAGACTATGATGCTAACTTAGGTTTACCTAATGAGCAAGGCTGGACCCAGAACACAGATTTCTCGTCAAGGCTTGAAGTAGTTGATGACCTTGATAATGGTAAGAGTGTGAAAGCCTTAAACATTAAAGATGATAGTTCTCAAATCATTGACTATCAAAGAGCTTTAAACCCTTCAGGTATTCAAGCACTATATGATAATGGTGGCTACTACAGAACGAGAACTCGTTTAGATACACTTAATGGTGCTAGTGGTTACTTCAAGGGGATTATGATTGATGGAGCTGATAACCCTGGTGGTACTTCAGACATTCGTTACCCACTGGGTGTTACAAGAACTTCGGGGGGAGATACCTTAACAATCAATACTGTAGAAATTCCTAATACCAAGTGGGACGAGTATCACACCATCGAGGTTTCTATACCTCCTTTATTTGGTGACGGTATCGTTTACGTAGACGGTATTAGAACATCAGCAACAGTAGTACTAGAGAACTCCACAGTTACGTCTTCACAAGTATGGGTAACTTCTGGTAGTTCTAGTGGCACAAACCGCGTAACCTTTCATCAGATTGACCACTTTGTAGTTTATGCCAACTACCCAACTGTCGACCTAGTGGTTGACGACTCAGGCGGAGGTGTACTACTTGGCATACCCGAAGGTAGACGAGAGTATACCATTAACATTATAGCAGGATAAATTATGTCACAAACAATCAAAGATGTGCCTGTAGGCGATACTTGGATTAACTTAAACACTACCACCAGTATTGCTGTAGGCACTGCTATGGCTATCTTAAACAAAGCACCTCACTGGGTTTTGTTAGCAGAAGGTGCTCAGCCTAGTGCTGACTCTACTGATGGCATACCACTAAGAGATATGAGAAGTGCTTATGCCAACTCTAATATACCAAGTGGTAGCCTAACTATTTGGGCTAAATCACTCAAAGCTGGCAAGGCTGGTTTATTGTCAGTACAACCATTATAGCTTTACTCTAGGTAAGCTATTAATAACAAAGGAGTCAAGATGGAAACTGACATGACTAAAGCAGCAGTGGCGGTCAGTAATGCTGTACACAAAACTGTATCGCTTTATGATGGCTTATCTAATCTGGCAACTGGGTTAGGTGGCGCGAAAGACAAAGCCAGTTACAACCAATGGAATCACTCAGGGGCTAACTACGACCATGTAGCCTTGAGTGTACGCTATCGGGAAGACTGGCTAAGTCAGAAGGTATGTCAAATAGTACCACAAGATATGACTCGCGAGTGGCGTAGCTTTGAGAGTGAGTCAGCTAAAGAAGCTGATGAAGACTTTGAAGTAGCCAAGGTATTTCGTGAGGCTTATAAGTGGGCTAGATTGTATGGAACTAGCTTCGTTGTCTTAGACATTGATGATGGACGTACAACTGACAAACCTGTTAACTGGAAGAACTTGAAAGCTGGCTGCTTGCGCTCTATGCACGTAGTTGACCGAACACGTATTGTAACTTTGGGTGAGATAGACCAGAAGCCAATGAGTGTAACATTCGGTATGCCAGACCACTACCAGTTTGTAAACACCACCACGCCTATCCACAAAGATAGACTAATTCGTTTTGAAGGTACTGAACTACCTATCTACGAACGTCAACGTAATCTGTGGTATAGTGATAGTGTACTAATTCCTTTGATGAAACAAATTGATAACTTCCATACTACCTCCTTTGCTGCGGCTCAGATGGTACAAGAAGCTAACACTGATGTCGTCAAGGTTCCTGGACTTTCAAACATACTAGGCAACGATGAAGGCACTGCTGCTATGCTGCAACGCTTTACTGACTGGAAAAGTATTAAGTCTGTCTTTGGGGTATCTATCCTAGACTCAGAGGAAGAGTTTGACCAGAAGAAGATTCAACTCTCAGGAGTTAAAGATTTAATCTGGGAATACTTAAAAATGGTTGCTGCCTCAGTATCCATACCAGCTACAAGATTCTTATCAGCTTCGCCTGATGGGATGAATGCAACTGGAGAATCAGATTTAGTAAACTACATTGAAACTCTTCAAGGTTTACATAAAGATGTATTCGTACCTCGCTTAGGTGTTGTCGATACCTTACTGGCTGCTCACTATGGTTTGGAAGAAGAAGACTTCAAGTATACTTGGAACTGTATCTTCCCAGAATCAGCAGCACAGAAAGCTACTCGTATGAAAGATAATGATGAACGTATATGCCGATTGGTAGAGACAGGAATCGTATCTCGTGAGTCTGCACTAGAAGAAGTTAAGAAGTACGGAAGTGTTTCTAAAGAAGCTACTGTAGGCGACGACCCAAATAAACAACCAACTGGAGATTCCAATGGTAACCCAAAACCTGAATAGCGTTATGCTGTTTGATGAAGCACTAGCTTCTGTAGAACTAGCAGACCGTATCAGTGTACCTAGTACTCGTACTTTGACTGATGGTGGTCAAATGCTAGTGGACTGTAAGTTCGCTCGTACTGGTTCACAAAAGTATTTAGCAAGTCAAGTATTTACTACTAAAGAATTGCTAGACCAAGAAGGCTTAAAGCCAAATGATATTATCGAATTACATCGTGATGAAGATACTGTCTTTAGTGAAGAGTCAATGGAAACTTTCCGTAGCGCTCCTGTAACTCTTGGTCATCCAAAAGATGAAACTGGCAAGCCAATTGCAGTAACTTCTGAAAACTCTAAAGAATTACAAGTAGGTGTCCTTGAAGGTATGCCAACTCGTGTAGAAGACACTTTAGGTGGAACTCTTGTACTAACAGCCCAAGAAGCTATTGATGCTTTAGAAGGTGGTACAGAAGAACTATCTGCTGGCTATGGCTGTGACATTGTTAAAGTTGACAACAAATACTGTCAACGTAATGTACGTGCTAACCACATTGCAATCGTTCCGAAAGGTCGTGCAGGTGCTTCTTGTCGTATTTCTGATGCAGCTCTAGAAGTTGAAGAAGAAGCAGACAAGACTGTTATGGTCGATGAAGCTTTACTAACTGACGCGCAAGCTCAAATCTTAACTATCACTGACGAGTTGAATACTCAAAAAGAAATAGTTGTAGAGTTAAAGTCTATGAACGATGAAGCAGAACTTAAAGTAGAAGCTATGAAAGTCGAACTAGCTGATGCCAAAGTAGCTGCCTCTCAAGGTGTTGTTGAACGCTGTGAAGCGATTGAACATGCACGATTGATTGCTGACATGCGTGACCTAGGTGACAAGTCAGTAGAAGAAATTAGAATGCTTGTTGTTACTGACCAGTATCCTGATAAAGACTTTTCAAGCAAAAGCCCTGCATTTGTAGAAGCTATGTTTGAAATGCTAATTGACCAAGCTAAGGGCGAAACTCCTATGAGTAAGCTTATGAAGACACAGACAGCACACGTTATCATTGATGCCAAACCTGTTGACCCTGTGGAAGCCGCACGTAAGCGTATGGTAGAACGTCAATTAAAACAATCTCAATCTTAATCCTAAGATAAATAAATTAATCAATCTTCATAAGGAAGAATATAATGCCTGTACAAACTTTTGAACTATACACTGCTAATGGCTACGCTGGCGACTTAGTAGACTCTGGACCTCGCGTAATCCAAACTGGTATCTTAGTACCTAATGCTGCTGGTGTAAAAGAAGCTGGCTTCGGTAAAGCTATGTTACGTCAAGTAACTGGCACTCTTATTGAACGTGGTGTTGAACTTGGTGGTGCTGCTAAAGTATATGCTATCTCTCAACGTGAGTATAACCATGAAGCAAGTACTCGTCCTGCCAAGAAAGGCACTGGCGCATGGGCTTACCGTGAAACTGAGTCAGTATCATTAATCCGTGATGGCTTCTTGTACCTTGAGTTAGATGGCTCTGCTGGGATTGCTGCTGGTGCTGCTCTACACGTAGACACACTAACTGGTAACTTCAACAACGATGCTACGTCTAGTACTAACTTAGAATGTACTAACGTGTTCACAGAAGAAGCTGGCATTGCTGGTGATATCATCAAAGCTCGTATTAACTTAGTAGCTGGCTAATCCCACTACCTTGTTGTATCTACTGGGCTAGAATGGTCTAGCTCAGTCTTATTAATATTTAATTTAGGAATTATTCCCAATGGCTAAAATCGTTCAAACTTACGCAATCGACGAAGACTCTCGTGTATTATTAACTGACCAAGCTTTAGTAGCTTTCACTATCAATGATGCAGTTGAAAACTTAATCAACCAAGGCGTGTTCGCTACGGATGATGAAGGTATCTTCTTCCAACGTCAACTTGAGTATATCCAAGCTCAAAGCTTTGACGTACTTTACCCTGAATTGATGGGTCGTCAAATCTTCTCATTGAACACAGAAGGTGGCGAAGGTATCAACCACATCACTTACCGTTCATACGATAAGCGTGGTGAGACTGCAATCATTGCTGGTAAAGCAACTGACTTGCCTCGTGGCGACATCTCTGGTGAAGAGTACAGCATTGATGTTAAAACTTTAGGTAATGCCTTTGGTTACTCTCGTCAAGAACTTGCTGCTTCTAAAGTAACTGGCATGCCTCTTGAAGCTCGTAAAGCAGAAGCTACTCGTAAGTCTTACGAAGAGAAAGTAAACCAACTTATCTTCTTCGGTAATGCTGAAAACAAACTTCATGGCTTATTCGGTGGACCTGCTTCTGCTCCTTGGTCAACTGTTACATCTACGTTGATTGCTGCTGGTGCTGGTGGTACTACTCCTTGGTATGGCGCTACTGCTACTAAGACTCCAGATGAAATCATTGCAGATTTAACTTCTGCTTGTGCACAAATGTACATGCAAACTAAGAAGTTATTCCGTCCTGATACTATCTTAATCTCTGTTGCTGCTAAGCAGTACCTTATGAATACAGCACGTACAGAGACTTCTGATGTTAGTATCATGAACTGGTTCCTAGCGAACAACATGTTCATTAAGTCTGCTGACCAGTTCAAAGACATTAACGAGTTAGAAGGTATTTACCCTACTACTGCTAACACTTCTGCATTCGACCCTACTGGTCAGTCTAAAGATGGTTTCACTGTCATGGCTTCTGGTGCTGACAATGCACGTATTCGTGAACCTTTCCCTTACATGCACTTGCCTGTACAGTACAAAGGCTTAGAGTTTGAAGTAAACTGTTACGGTCGTTTCGCTGGTGTTGAAATGATTCGTCCAGCTGCTTTCCAACATTTCATGGGTGTTACTGCTTAACATTCTTTAACTACCATTAGAGGAATTTGCTATGCTTGATTTATTCAAGTTAGCTATATCAAAGCCTCTGCATGCCATAGTAGCAGCTCTTTGTGTAGTGACTATAACTATACACTTAGGGCTGTTTGAAGTTAGAAAAGCAGTAGCTGTAATACAATCACGTGAAGAAGAAGACAGAGTGGTACATAAGCTAGTCTATCGGATGCACGAAACCCTCATTAGGATAGACGAAAATGTCAAAGTCCTAAAACAAAATAAAGAGAAATCAAATGCGAATTAAAAGTAACCTGAACAACAACACCTGTGTAGCAACTAAAGGTGGCCAAGCTATCAATATCCCTGCTGGTGCAATCTTGGAATTGCCTGATGCTACTTACTTAGAAGTTGCCAAGCAATTAGCTCCTGCTATTGAAGCAAAAGAGTTAACCATACTTAAAGATGTAGAGCTTACTCCTGAGCAAACTGCCGAAGCTAAAGCTAAGAAAATTGCTGCTGCCAAAGCTTACCTAAAGTCTGTGGAAGAAGAAGGTAAGTAACTATGGCTAGTGTAGCAGATTTCCAAACAAGATTCCCAGAGTTCTGTGAAGTCGATGACGACAGAGTTCAGATGTTCTTAGATGATGTTGCACTTATTATTGGCACCCCTGCACGTTGGTTGGGCTACTATGAAGTAGTCCATCAATACTACACAGCTCACTTCCTGGCCGTAGCTGAGCATACTGAAAGTGGGGATAGTGGTGTACTAGCTCCTGTCAAGCAACAAGAAGTAGATGATGTAGTTGTAGTTAATGCAGTGGGTGACATTGAGCCAACCTTCGATGAACTAAGTAGTACAGCCTATGGCAAACGTGTGCAGTTCTATCGCAAGATATGCTTCACAGGAATGTATGGAGTGTAACTATGGCGATGCAAATGCAACGTGCCTTTAGCTCAAGAATGCTTACCAAGATGGTTAGGTATCGCTTGGATGAAGGCAGCTATGACGAGAACAACCAATGGGTTGATGGTCGTCTTAGGAAGAAGAATATCTGGGGAGTTATCAAGACAGGTAACAAACTATCTAAGTCAGAAGAAGGTGAAGCCTTACATGCTGAGGATGGTGGTGAGCGTTTCAGTGATTACAAAACTTTGTATGTTACTGATAGATTCCCTGTTCTGGCAACTGACAAAATAGGCTTCAATGGGCGGTACTACAATGTGCTGCAAAGGTCAAACGAAGCTGTGTTTGGATTCTACTCAGTTACCTTAGAACGAACAGTGGAGTGGACACCATGACCCCAGACCAAGCTGATGTCTTAGTGATTCAAAAGATGGTAGATACTATGGTAGGAATACCTAGATTCTCCTATCCTGCTAGACAGAACCGAGCAAAGAAACCTGATGGAGAGTTTGCCCACATTAGAATTATAGAAGAGTATCAGGAAGGAATACCAAGACAGGCTGTAACTAAGCAGGAACTAGTTCTAGTGACAGTGTCACAGCTACCTGATGCAGCTGCCACCTCTAGGTCTCTTACCGTGTGATGGGTGGTGGTGATACTTGAGATTTCTGGAATCTTCAAATGAAGACTCTGTAAAGCATATGTGGTCTGCATCTGGATAAAGAAAGCAGTGGTGCAGGTAAGCCAGCAGGGCCTCTCCAAGTCTGTGCACACACCCTCCCTCCTGTAGCTGAGGCGTGGCAACTCCTCTCAGAATCAGACATGGAAATTATTGAGTCACACTATAC
>JACSEJ010000019.1_pt1 | contig 18828 bp, 11 predicted proteins | sample 8225461 | NCBI WGS metagenome assembly JACSEJ01 (sample SAMN15704941, study PRJNA253121) | viral metagenome | isolation source: viral RNA from sea star tissue | host: Pycnopodia helianthoides | place: USA:Seattle Aquarium | collected 2013 | reverse complement strand
TGTTTGGGCCGGGTGTGATGAAGAAGCCGTAAGAGTATTGAAAAATGCTCCAAAGTGGTCGCCCGGTAAACAAAGAGGTCGTGCGGTAAAAGTAAGAATGATTCTACCTATCACATTTAAGTTGAGCTAAGCAAACAGAAATAAGGTCGAGTAAAGTCGAGAAAAACCCGATCAGGTCTTGTCCTGATCGGGTTTTTTATAATACTTTGAATAAACTTATATCGGATCAATTCATAAGAGAATAGGTGAAATAGTTATTAGACCGTCAATTTATATTCAAATCCCGGGACAATTTGAAATAACCATTTGGTGGGAGAGTTCATTTTCTAAAACGGAAAGTAATAAACTTACTGAAATTCAACCGATTAACTATGAAACTAATAACTCCTGAATGGTAGGTTACAGGTTAAACCACATTAAGCACTTGTTCCTTAATTTTTTCCAGTTCATCTTTCATATCCACTACCAACTTTTGAATCTTATAATTGTTCGCTTTGGAACCAATGGTGTTGATCTCCCTTCCCATTTCCTGAGTGATAAAACCCAGCTTTTTCCCTTGGGATTTCTTTTCGAACAAGGTCTCATGAAAGTATGAAATGTGATTTTTCAAGCGAATGATTTCTCCTGCAATATCCAGCTTTTCAATATAATAAATGAGTTCCTGTTCAAATCGGTTTGAGTCGGCTTTCTCTGATACGGAAAGCCCAGACAAGCTTTCGTTGACACGATCCTTGATACCTGTCAGGCGTTCCGGGTCTTCGATCTTTATTTGAGATAGCTTTTCATCTATACGCTTAACAAATACCTCTAAGACAGATTCCGCTGCCTTACCCTCCTGCACCCTAAATTGTTCACATTCAATTACCGCCTCATCTACCAAAGCGAACAATTGACTCTTCTCAACCAGATCGTCTAATGTTTCGGGATAATGAAATATATCCGGCATCCTAAGAACTTCTTTAACGATATCAGTATCCGACATCTCGCCTAAACTTACCGCAGTTCGCAATTCCTTTTTGTAATGATGAAAAAGGAACTGATTAAGGATTCCCGCATTTCCTACACCATCTTTCAAAGATATTTCTACGCTAAAGTTTACCTTGCCCCTGACCATTTTTTCCGTGAGGATTTTTTTGATTTCATTTTCGTAAACAGATACTTCTTTTTGCAGTTTGGTAGAGATGTCTAAAAATTTCGAATTCAAAGATTTAATTTCCACATTAATACTCATTTGAGCATTTTCAAATGTGGCATGGCCGTACCCAGTCATAGATTTAAGCATCTGCAATAGTCGTCAAATATACCCAGTATTAAAAATAGAATCACTTTGGTCTCACTGGGCTAAAAGTCATATCCCAGACTTAAGTAGAACTGCATCTTACCAATATCATAATCTGCGATGGGCTTGGCAAAATCGAAGCGAGCATAGTATCCCATAAGCACTGTTCGCACACCAAACCCATAACTCGCCAACCATGGGTTGTTGGAAGTTCTTATCACCGCTTCAAACGGTGAGCCGGCGCTTCTTACAAGTTTGGTATTCACTTCATGATCGTCATTGAAAGGAGACTTGCCCGTCCAAGCTGATCCAAAATCATAAAAACTGATCAATTGTAGATTCCTCAGAAAGTTTGATTTGATCGATCCTCTGGAAAAATATTTAATAATTGGGAAGCGAAGTTCAGCATTAAATGTGAGGATATTTGATCCGCTGAATTCATTATATTCAAATCCTCGCAGGTTAACGAATTGGGTAAAAAGAATGTCTGTATTGTCCTTGGTATTGTTGAAATGCAAAGGCGAATCTACCTGATCCGTATTTTCGCTACTATTTGCAACCCAGTTATCCATACCTCCAAGCATATAAGTCATTGGATGCTTGCCAAATGATCTGCCAAAGTAGCCTCTAGTAGCAATTATCAATTCTCTGGAAATTTTCTGATACCGCCGAAAATCCACTGTAAAATTGCTAAAGTTCCGTTTATTGTTGTTGACTCCCTGATAATGCTCAAATGAAATTTTGAACCTGCTTCCCTCATAGAGGTTAAGGCCATTGGCCAGTGTATTGTCATACACCCAGTGTGCTTTGATCCCTGCGAATGTATTGTGGGACGAAACAGCGGCATCGCTTTGCTGAGAATGATTGCCGGCCAGTATATTAGGGTTAAGATTGTAAAAGTGTGTAACCGTCAGGAACGGCTGAATATCAAATCTATTCGCTACCGATAGTGGCAATGAAGCTCCTATGGCAAAGGTGTTCTTCTTGTACTTCTGGATGATCTCATCTCCTCCGCCCGTAAAATCGAACCGCTCTTCAAGATAAACATTTCTATCGTAGCGGGCCATCAGGTCTATTGTGTATTTCAGGAATTTGTATTCCGCAAAAAAATCGCCATTTTTCAGATCGGTAATGGCTAGAAAACCACCATAGAATTTATGGTTTTCTAATACGTCATTCATCCCATACTCCATCAATATCCCGAAGCCCCTAATCGGGTCGATTTTGAACGTAGTAATTACATTGTTAGAAGAAAAAACCGTTTCGTATTTGTGAGGGCCAGTTACACGAGGTTCTCTCTGCATCTTTTGGTAAGTAGTGAGAAAAGAAAAAGCCTGCCCTTCGCTGTCTTCTTCTTTTGGCTCATCTTCAAATTTGTAGTCTTCAGTGTCGATAAAAACATCTTCATCCGCCTGCCCTCCACTTTCTTGTTCCATGTCAAATAACCCTTCTCCCAATTCAATATCTTCTTGAGGGAGATCGTTTGTTGTATTTTGTGCCCTTCTTTTCCTGATAAATTCAACCTGCTCCAATTGGTTTCTTAGGGTAGGGGGAGTAAATGCGGTTTGATTGAGATTATAGTCTTCCCGTAGGTAGATTCTCGACTTGCCTTTGCTAAGCATCAAAAAGGCTAAATCATGTGTATTTTTGTTGATATCGTACTCTTGGATACTGGTTCTAAAATTCGAAACCTGATTATAAACACGATTAGAAAAGTCATACTTATATAGGTTGTATATGCCCTTTTGATCACTCAAATAAAACACATTTTTGCGATCCACAGGCATCGGGTAGTAATCGTTGCCCAGGGTGTTGGTCATACGAAACACCACGTTTGTAGTTGTATCCAAATCGTAAGCAAAAAGGTTCAAGGCATCAGGTACATCGTTGATATTATCTAGTTCCAAATTCAGCGTGTCACTCGGACGATTGGAGCTGAAAACCACAGCGTCTGTACCAGGGATAAACTTAGGATCGAGATCGTCATATTTATCTTTTGTCAGTCTTTTCAGAGCATTCCTTCTCATACTGATTAGGTAGAGATCATTTTGACCCTTTATATCTGCACTTATTATGGCCAATTTCCCATTGTCATTAAAGCCAATTCCCTGGATCTGGCTGAAGCGGAGCAAGGACTTACGCTGTTTCGACCTAGTAGGCAAATCATAGGATACCAGATAATTCGTACCATACCAATTCTGTACAATGCCCAGTTTGGAGCCTGATATCCACTCAATTATGGGAAGCCCCGTGGTAACTTCCTGATTGATGGCGTGATATCCACCCCGTAGGGCCGTTTTTTCTTTGCCCGTTTTCAAATTCCTCACGTTCACAGTGTATTTGCATCTGTAGTTATCCACATAGGCCAGATGTTTGCCATCCGGGCTGATACGGACTTTGGTGAGCTTTGCCACTTTGCCAGTCTTTCCAATCAACTTGTTGTCTTTTTCCGGAGAGTCATATGCCGCATCCAAAGACGCATTGGCATTCCTATAGTATTCTGCCCATTCGTCTTTGAATTGCTTGAATGATATCCCAAGCGAACTGGCAATGCTATGCTCAGGGTTTCTGATGATTCGGGTTAGGTTGAGGATATTGGATAGATTGCTCTTACCATATTTCAATGCAATGTAATTCCATACGGATTGCCCTACCATCTGAGCCCTGACATCTTCAAGTCTGGAAAATTTTTTGGTCCTTTTATTAGTCAAAAAATCACGCATGTAGTCGTCCATCTCTACACTCCATCCATAAGCCGCATAGTTAGAAGCCCCAACGATAAACCACTCTGGCAAATGCAAAAGATAGGCACTCTGAAACATCTCCGTCAGGCTACCTCCAAACATCATGTCGTCAAGAAGCATTTTGCTCAATCTAAACTTTAGTTCTCTTTTGAACTCTACAATGCTACCCGGATAGGCTATTTCGACTTGTAGTTTTACAAATTTGGTTTGTCCGGCAATGGTAAAAGCGGCACCGTCCACGCCAATATTGCTTTGTTTGAGGTCTACCGGGGAATTATAAAGAAATATTTTGGTTTTCGAAAAGGGGGAATAACCCAAAAGATCCGTGAGTTTGTCGTATTCTTCATCGAGATAATCAAGTGCCAGCTTGGCATAGCCCTCACCTAAATTATAGTAATTAATATCGTAGTCATCAGTACTGTAGTAATACCAGTCATAACTTTTGTACTGTACCCTGTTTTGCCCAAATACTTTTCTATGTTCCTGACTATAAGAAACCAAAACAGAAAAAAGAAACAGGCATATAAACAGTACTCTCAAACGCATGTGTTCAATCTTTTGATTTTTTGGGATAATGTGAATAATACCGTTTGACGTCAACATCAACATCAAGAGCCTCATCGCCCAACAAATATGCCGCAAATAGCTTTGAACATTGAGGGATCAATGATACTCCTTTTGAGCCAAAACCATTAAAAACATAAACACGTCCATTATCCGGATGCCTTCCAATAAATGGTCGTCGATCTTTTGCAGCAGGCCTGATTCCGGCCTTACTTCCCTTCACTTGATATTCTTCGTTCAACAATCCTTCTAACTTCTCTTTTAACTCATTTTGCCCGGCTTCTGTTGGCCCAAGGTGATCAAAATTTCGCTGGTATGTTGACCCAACCTTTACACCTAGCCCTTCAAACGGTAGCACGAAAACTCCCCGGTTATAAATGGTTTGGGGACACTTGTTTAATTCGATCTCAATAATTTCACCTTTGACAGGCTGAAAGGGAAGCCAACCAAACCAATTGGATTTTTGAGCCATAATACCATTGCAAAATATGAGTTTATTGAACTTCAAATCACCAAAAGAAAGATAGGCCGCATGGCATTTTAAACCCTGCTCATAAAACATGAGTTCTTGGTAGCTCCCCTTATCAATGAGATAGTTTTTATTGGCATGTAAAAGGTTTACGATATTGACATATCCTGCCTGCTTCAAAAACAACCCGCCAAACGGATCTTCCAGTCTATGCGATGAAATATTTGATGTGGATGTTTTATCAATATAGGGATTGAATTTTAAGTCAGATTTTTTGGCCTCCCAATCGTTTTGATCATCCAGAGATGTATATGGCCGATAGATACCTATTGGGTGGTAGAATTCTTCTCCCAACTTTTTTTCTAGATCAGGGTAGAAATTAACCAGCTCCGGGAAAAGCTCATCAGCTTTCCAGGCCTTAAACATTTTCCTGCCAGTAATCGGATTGAATACGCCGGCGGCCACAACAGAAGAACGGTTGTTTTCAGGTTGATCCAGCACCATGATTTTCTCCCCCCTTTCAAGCAATCTCTGGGAAAGTACCGCTCCAGCCAATCCATGACCAATGATCAAGTAATCATACATGCTTGTGCTTATGTTTGCGATTGATCAATAATCCAACAAAATTGCAGACTTACTTCTAACATCTATGGTTCAAATTCAGAATTTTGTTTTCAATCCTTTCATAGAAAACACTTATATACTCTATGACGAGACTAAAGAGGCCATAATTATTGACCCGGGGTGCTACGAGCAAGAAGAAAAAAACGAGTTGACCGACTTTATTGAAGCCAACAGGTTGAAGATAGTTAAATTGATCAATACGCACTGCCACATTGATCACGTATTTGGGAATGCGTTTGTAAAAAAGAAATATGGGGTAGACCTAACCATTCACAAGGAGGATGAGGCCACCCTTCGATCAGTAGAAGTTTACGCACCGGCCTATGGCTTTCAAAACTTTGAGACCTCTGGGGCAGAAGCATTTTTTGATGAAGGGGATCAGGTCAAGTTCGGAAATTCAACCTTAGATATCCTTTTTACACCTGGCCATGCACCTGGCCATGTAGTGTTGGTGAACCGGGGACAAAACATTTGTATTGGAGGTGACGTGCTTTTTGATGGCAGTATTGGCAGGACAGACTTGTCAGGTGGGGATTTTAACACGCTCATTAAAAGCATCCATGAAAAAGTATTCTCACTGGAAGACGAAACAGTGGTATATCCCGGTCATGGAGGAACTACCACGGTGGGCAAGGAAAAAGAGTCAAATCCCTTTTGTGCCATATCCAAATGAGCATTCGCAATTTCATCCCCAACCTATTCACAAGTCTCAATCTGGCCTTTGGTTTTCTGGCCATTATTGAAATATTCGAGGGGAGATTGGAAAACGTAATCTACTTTACGGTACTTTCAGGTGTAGTTGATTTTTTTGATGGATTTTTGGCACGTTTGCTAAAGTCGGCTTCAAACCTTGGCAAAGACCTTGACTCCCTGGCTGATATGGTCTCGTTTGGGATAGTACCCGCGCTTGTCATGTACAAGTTGTTGCAGATGAGTGCTCCCGGAACTTATTGGCCCTATTTTGCGGTTTTGATAGCGGTGATGTCCGGATTGCGTTTAGCTAAATTTGACAATGATGAGCGGCAATCCGATGGTTTTTTTGGCTTGCCCACCCCGTCCAATGCTTTTTTCATTATTTCATTGGCCTATCTGGCAAATGACGGGGTATGGAGGGAATTGATGAATAATTGGGCAGTGCTCATTATCATTACCTTGTCTATGTCGATTTTATTGGTGTTGGACATTCCGATGATGGCTTTTAAGTTCAAACAATTTAGGACGAAGGGAAATAAAGGGAAGTACGTGTTTCTGATCGTAAGTCTAATTGCGGTGACGACCTTCAAGTTCACCGCTCTTCCATTCATTATTGTCTTGTATATTTTAGTATCGATCTTAACTCACTTGTTTTCTCCCAAAACATAAGCTGATCTAAATATTAAATCAAATACAACGTTAGCAGGGCAGGTTTGAAATTAAGGTGAAAAGAAAATTACATATCGTTTGGGGTTTATGTTTGGTTTACCTCTTGGCAATGGATGCCGCTTCGCATAGCCCTACATCTGTTTTGTCTTCAGGAGATTGGTACAAGATCGCAATTTTGAGGAGTGGCGCTTACAAGATTGATTACGCTTTTCTCTCGGAAATGGGCCTGGACATGAACAACCTGGACCCGAAAAAACTGGCGATCTATGGTAACTCTTATAACGGCATGCTCCCACAAGCCAATGATGCAGAACGCCCGTACGACTTGAATGAAATCAGCATAATTGTTCCCGGCGAAGGAGATGGTTCTTTTGATACAGGCGACTATCTGCTCTTTTATGGAAAATCATCCGACCACCTGAGTTACGATGTTGATTCCGACGAGTTCAATTTTGAAAGAAACATCTACAGCGATACTGCATTTTATTTTCTTACGACAAAGAATACCGATGGGCTTAGAATGCCGTCCATGACTTTTCCCGCCGGGACAGAACCGATCACAACAACTTATCAGTCTATTGAAACGCACGAGTTAGAAGAAAATAGCATTATCAGTTCCGGCAGGCATTGGTTCGGCGAGCGATTTACCAGTGCCAAGAGAAATCATCAGATCACTTTTTCAACAAACGGGTTTGTTAATAATTCAGATATTATTATTTACCTGAACCTGCTCTCAAGATCAACGGGAATATCTTCTTTTGATATTGATGCAAACGGTTTGTCACTAGGCACTATCGTAATGAATTCCATTTCCTCTGCCACCTATGTGACTCAGGCCGATGTAAAGATGGATACGCTCACCTTAAACAGCTCTGCAGTTAGTTTGACCGATGGTTTAAAGTTGAATGTTCAATTTAATGATTCTGGGGTGAGCGATGGCTATGTGGATTACGTCCATACGGTTATGGGGAAAAAACTGGATTTGGCCTATGGCCCGTTGATCTGGTTCAGAAAAAAAGGCACTACCGGTTATGGCCTGACCGGAGGAGGTCCTGAAACGAGAATATGGGGAATAGAAGGCAGTTTTACAGCTCAAATCCAACCACTTGTCGCCGGGGATCAATTAAGTTTTGGGGCAGGGGCGGATAGCTATTTGGCTTTCAATGAAGAACAAACGTTGACACCCGTTTTTGTGAGACAGGTGCCCAACCAAAACTTACATGGATTGCCGCCTGCGGACGGAATTATTATCACCCATAAAAATTTCTTGCCTTCAGCTCAACGATTGGCCGACTTTCGCACTGCCCATGACGGTTTGTTAGTCGAAGTGGTGACTGTCGATCAAATATTCAATGAGTTTTCAAGTGGTACTCAAGACGTGACTGCCCTACGGGATTTCATCAAGTTTCAATACGATAAATACAGCCAACTCAAGTACGTGTTGTTGTTTGGCGATTGTTCTTTCGACTACAAAGACCGAAGCATACGATCTACTAATTTCGTTCCCGTATACGAGTCCAGAAACTCGCTGCACAAGCTTTGGAGTTATTCATCGGACGATTACTTTGGGTTTATGGAGCCTGACGAAGGCGAATGGACAGAAACACAGGCAGGGGATCATACCATGGAAATTGGTGTTGGGCGCATACCCGTTCAAACCAATAAAGATGGCGAGGCGGTAGTCAACAAAATCATCCGCTACCAAACCAATCGTCTGGCTTATGGAAAATGGAGAAATAAAATTACTTTTATAGCCGATGATGGCGACAACAACATCCATCAGCGGGACACTGATATGATGGCAACCTATGTCGAGACTACAAGAAAAGAACTCAATGTAAACAAGATTTTTCTTGATGCTTATGAGCAAGGCCAAAGCAAATCGCCAAAAGCGTCAGATGCTTTTTTAAACGCCATATCCAACGGCAATTTGATCGTAAACTTCGCCGGCCATGGCAACGGTGGCCAGTTGACTGATGAGGATATTTTCAACGAATTTATGATCTCGGGCTTGAACAACAATATTCTGATGCCACTATTCATTACCGCCACTTGTCAATTTGGGAACTATGATTATCCCAATCGAGTTTCTGGCGGAGAACAGATGGTACTGTTACCTTACGGTGGGGCTATCGCCCTGATCACTGCTACCAGACCTGTCTTTTCCAATACGAATTATCAACTCAACAAGGCCTTTTATTTTTCTGCCATACAAAAAAAAGAGGGTAAGTTCAAGAGACTGGGAGACATGATTCGAGAAACCAAGAACAATAGCCTAGTTGGTGCAGGCAACAGAAACTATGCACTGCTGGGAGATCCTATGATGAGAATATCTTTCCCAGAGCAAACCGTGACCATGACAGCGATTAATGGAAAGTCGATAGACCAGTTAGATACTTTACGTGCTTTTGGCAAATATGTGATTAGCGGGGAAGTCTGGTCAGGAAATGCGATAGACCAAAAATATAACGGCATAGTATCAATGACAGCGTTCGACAAACCTACAAAGTTTCAAACGTTAGGCGATGAGAGCATCAAAGAAGTGTACAGTTTACGAGACGTGCTTCTGTTTCAAGGTACTGCCACGGTGGCTGATGGTAAATTTGATATTGAATTTGTTGTGCCAAAAAACATCAACTATTCTTTCGGAGAAGGAAAACTCAATTTCTATGCTGTGAACAATACCTATACGGTCGATGCTCATGGAGAATTTTCTAAAGTAATCGTTGGCGGTTCAAAACAAGTAACCAAACCTGATAAATCAGCCCCCCAAGTGGATTTGTTTCTCAATGATACTACCTTCATTTCAGGACAAACCGTAGGTCCATCTCCGATATTGCTTGCCAGAATGACTGATGAAAGTGGCATCAATCTTTCAAAGGCTGGTTTTGGCAATGAACTCCTGCTCTATCTCAACGATGATGGTGCGATGCCTTTGAATGAATTCTACTCCGCATCTCTCGATACCTACCAAGAAGGCTGGATCACCTATCCATTAAATAATCTCAAACCCGGACGTTACCACTTGACGATCGAAGGTTCAGACATTTTTAACAATTCTTCACAAGAGAGCATAGTGTTTTTCATCACCGAGGAAAATGACATCAAGTTGACGGAAGTCATCAACTACCCCAACCCAATCATGCCAAATACAGATGAGGCCACGATTTCATTTCATCATGATAGGTTGGGGGAAGACCTGCGTGCATTTCTTACCATCACTAATATGCATGGCCGGGAAATTTCAACAGAAAGTTACCGTTTTGATAATGTTTCGGAAAATACACTACAAATAGTATGGAACTTGACCCGTTCCAGTTCGGGCATAATAAGACAAGGGGTATATATTTACAGGCTCAAAGTGCAAAGTAAAAGAGACGGATCATCAGGGGAAGTGTTCAGAAGAATGGTAATACTGAATTAGCTATCTTTGCCGTTTAATTTTTTAATCTATGACAGCAGCAACAATTAGAAGGTGTTTTTTGACGATACTCTTTTCACTACCTGGCCTCGTTCTGTTTGGGCAGCTCAGTTTAGACGATTTAGCTGGACAAGAAGGATCACGTGTGATTACGACCGCCGTACCATTTATCAGTTTTGCCCCTGATGCCAGGGCTTCAGGTATGGGGGACGTGGGGGTGGCTACCTCGCCCGACGCAAACAGTGTACACTGGAACAATGGTAAACTAGCTTTTATAGGCCACAGCTTTGGCACCTCTCTTTCCTATTCCCCATGGCTAGGGAAAATAGTAAATGATATGTCCCTGTCCTACTTATCAGGGTATTACAAGATTGATCGGATTCAAACCTTGGGATTATCTATGAGGTACTTCGATCTGGGTGAAATTCAATTAACTGACAATGGAGGCATACCATTAGGCATTGAAAATCCCCGGGAAATCGCTTTTGATGGTACCTATTCCAGAAAGCTTACGGAAAAAATCGGTATCGGTGCGACTGCCAGGTACATCTGGTCTAACCTGATCGGCAGTGTAACTGGCCCCGCCAAACCGGGCAAAAGCTTTGCCGTGGATTTAGGTTTTTATTATACCAACCCGATCGTAATCAGTGGTAAGGATTCAGAGGTTTCATTTGGAGCGGCGGTTACCAATATTGGCCAAAAGACGACCTACAGTACCGAAAGTGAAGCAGATTTCATCCCGATCAATCTTCGGGTAGGGACTGCTGTCAAAGTAGGTTTGGACGCTTTCAACTCATTGACTTTTGCTTTGGATTTGAACAAATTGATGATACCTACCCCACCGATCTATGCCAAAGACCCCAATACCGGAGAGCCTGCTGTGGACAAAAATGGAGATCAAATAATATTTAAAGGAAAAAACCCAAACAGAAACTTACTTGGTGGTATGTTCGGATCTTTTAGTGATTCCCCTAATGGCTTCTCAGAAGAGATTCAAGAGATCATGATAGCCACCGGGGTAGAGTATTGGTATAAAGAGCTATTTTCAGCCAGACTTGGCTACTTTTATGAAAATGAGACCAAAGGATCTCGAAAATATCTTACGGCCGGGCTTGGCTTTAGGTATCAAAAATTTGGGATCGACTTCTCCTATCTTATACCAGGAGAAAATAACCACCCACTAGCTGAGACTATCAGGTTCTCATTGTTGTTCAATTTCGACAAAGCCGAAATGCAAGACACCACAGTGAATTAATGTTAGAAAGAACTGTTGCCCCTCTCGCCGGGGAAATTGTTTTTGGCGGGTTACCAAAAGTAAATAGACAATTATTTCATTCAGGAGTATCGCTTTTTTGGCTTGGTGCCGGCGATCAGCCTGTGGTCAAATTTGAATTGACATGTCAGTCCGGTATCTGGTATGAGCCAAAAAAAGCTGTGTCTTGGCTCACAGCTAAAATGCTGGCCGAGGGTACCAAAAAAAAGTCCGCCCAACAAATTACCGAAGGTTTTGAAAAGCTAGGAGCATTTCTCGAAATCAGCCCCGGCTTTGATGATGTGTCCATATCGCTCTATGGATTAAAAAAAAACTTTGATCAAGTCATTGCGTTGCTAAACGAAATGATCAATGAACCTACCTTTCCAGAACGGGAATTTGAGATTCTAAAGTCAAACCGAAAGGATCAAATCAGCCTTAAAGACAGCAAAAGCAATTTATTCGTCTCAAAAAAAATCAGAGAGGCAATCTACGGCCCTACATTTCCATACGGTAAGGCAGTCACCGTTGAAGACATTGAAGCAGTGAGCCTGAATGAAGTGAAAGACTATTACTCTCACCTTTTTTTTCATCGGCCACAAATCTATCTATGTGGGGATATTGATGATTCATTCATCGATTTGATAGAAACTGATCTGCTCATAACTGCAGTAACAGATATGGCTGATAAAGCCATGATTTTCAATTCGCTTCAAAAAGATATTTATGTAGAGCGAAAAGAAAGCATGCAGTCCTCAATAAAAATGGCCTGGCTGATCCCTGGTAGGAGCCACGAAGGCTATTTCGACTACCAAATAGCCAATAGTTTACTAGGTGGCTATTTCGGGTCTCGACTGATGAAGAATATTCGTGAAGAAAAAGGTTATACCTATGGCATTCATGCTTATCCGGTACACCTCAAGCATAGCTCATTCGGCATCATAGCCTCAGATGTAGCAGCAAACCATACACAGGATACTTTCACTGAAATCAAAGCAGAAATCAACAAGCTCTTAAATGAGCCAATTCCTGAGAAAGAAAGGAATGTATTGGCCAATTATTTGGCCGGATCATTTTTGGCTTCGATCAATACGCCATTTCAACTGATGGATAAGTTCAAGGAAGTGCAAGGGGCAGGATTGGACGTTTCATATTACAATAAGTATTTTGAAGCGCTCAGGGTCATTGACGAAAAAGCCATTAAACTAGCAATAGAAAAGTATTTCAATCCAAAAGCAGCTTACACTGCTATAGTTGGCCTGAATCAATAATCATTCTAGTTCCCTGGTTTCTTTTTCGAGACAAATGTAGCGTCCATTGGAAATCTCTAAAATGCTAAGATACTTCAGCGGGATACTATATCCCCCTGTAGTGTCGATGATACCGGAAAAGCCCCTTCTTTCTACGACAAAATACCCATCCAAAGTCGGGCGGATGCCTGTATAAGACGGTTGCAACAACAGTTCCCCATGCTGATCGAATAAACCAAGCCTGCTGTCTTTTCTTGCTAAGAAGAAATCATCTGTAATGATAGAAACAGAATCGAATTCAATCCTTATTTTTTCGAGGCCATCAGGATCTATTGCCCCGTACTTACCTCCCCGGCTTACCAAAGAAACCCCATTTCGAAAGGACGTAACATTTGTATAGGTGGGATGAATAACCAACTTTTCTTTTTTGTCGATAAAGCCCCATTTGTCATTCAATTTTACAGCGGCCAGATCAGAAGTAAACGGCTTGGTTTTTTCGTACCTATTGGCAATAATCAATTTTTGGCCAAAATCCACATAGCCGTATTGCCCATTTCTCTTTATGCTAATGAGCCCATCGCTGATATGGCAAATTTCTTGCGTCTTTTGGGATAACGGTAGAACCCAAAACCCCTTAAAATTCGCAAGGCCTGTTTTGTCCCCCTGCTTCACCGCCACATAACGTCGGTTTTTTGGGGCAGATATACTATCATACTCAGGATAAAGGATAATTTCGCCTAAATGGGAAACCAAACCGACCTTGCCCTCACCCGTGGATTCCCGATAACCGAAAAAGTTTGGTGAAAGCCGGTTGAATGTCTGAAAGAGGATTTCCCCCCGGTAGTTGATCAGGTCGGTACGGCCGTATTTGGTAACAAGTGCCGTATTGGCTTTTTTGATTGTTACGTGGCTGTAATCGGACTCGCCTATAAAACCCCCAAACTGATTGATGATTCTACGGGCGCCTAGATAGTTGACCTGTGCCATATTGCCCACAAATGCACCAACACTATCAAACTTTATCGGGATGGCAATTTTACCCGCATGATCGATGTAGCCCCAGTAGCCATTTCTCTTTACCGGAACCAGGTTATTGCTTCCAATGATCAAACTATCAAACCCCCGATCCGAAATATTGGAGCCAAACTTATTAAAAACCTGCCATTGCCCACCGGTCTGCGCGTAGATGTAAGTCTGGTCAAACTGAAGCGTGTCGAACCCATTCGAATTGACCGGCTCCCCATTAAATTTTATAATATGGGACTTATCTTTTTTTTTGAAAAGAATATTTTTTCGGAATGCAGACAGTTTTTCCAAGGCCTGGCCACAATAAACAATGTCAAATTTATTGTCCAGGATTTCATAAAAGCCATTGCGGACCACGGCCAATAAATCCTTGGAAAGCTCAAAAATGGAATCACAATAAAAGTCGTTCAAACGCCGGTGAGAAGCATCAAAAATTTGATAGTACCTAAAACTTTCCGCCTGTTGGGCAGATACAATGCTTTTGAACAACGGTTCGTGAACGATTTGCCCTAAAGAATCTATGGCACCTACTTTCCCGGATTCAAATATCAAAGAATAGCTTTCAGATGCCGGGGCGATACTGTCCAAACTGGCTTCTATTTTTATAACCCCATTTTTATTTACGATCCCCTTTTTTTTATTAAGGGCCGTAAAAACAAAAAGATCATCCTTGAAATAGGAAATATTTTCAAATGCCAGCGGCAAAAGTGGTTGGCCCTGCTGACCGAGCAAACCATAATATGACTTGCCCTCCCCCCTCTCCGATACGATAATCAAATCATGAAGTGGCGAGATCGAATCGTAACGGAAACCGACAATCACTTTTCCTTTTGAGTTGATTACCCCATATAAAATCTCACCGGAAAACTTACTTTTAATAGAGGCTACGATTAGGTTCTTGTGGTGGGCTTCTAGTGAATAGTACCTAGGGCCGGTTATTATCTTGTTTTTTAATGAGATAAGGCCCCATCCCATCCCGTTGTAGCCTATGGCCCCACCCACAGGAATATTTAACCCCTTGCTCCAACCGATTTGCCGGTACGCAGCGGGTATGATGACGTTGCCAAGTTGATCCCTGGCCCCAACCTTGTTGTTTTCATTATAAAGTTCAATAGCAGATTGGGCCAGTACAATTTCTGTTTGGAGTTGCAGGAAAACGAAGAGGAGGGGGAAAGTGATTGTAGAAGTAGCGCACAGGAATACCCTCACTCCCTAGTTTTGGTTTTTTCAGACTGCCTTTCCAGGTTAAACAGGTCGTTCAATACTTCTATCAACGAGTCCGCTTCACCCCGCTGACATGCTGCTTTTAGCTGCAGCACAGGAAGTTTGATGATTTTTTGCATCATGTTTTTTGTCGCCTTATCAAGCAATTGCGCTTCGCAGTCACCGGTATTTTTGATATAGCGGCCTACTTCTGTTTTGCGGATTTCTTCAAGAGCATTTTTTAGTTTGTTGATCACCGGCGAGACCTCCATCTCCTTAGACCAGTTACCAAATTCTTCTATTGCCTCTCCTATAATCGTTTTCACTTTTGGAATAGCTGCCATTCTTTTTTCGAGCGCATCGGAAGCCTTGGCTTGGATTCTATCAATATTGTAAAGCAAAAGACCATGCACGGCCTCTATATCCTGATCAATGCTTCTCGGGACTGACAAGTCGAAGAGGTATTTGTGGCTTAATATCTTACCGCTTTCAAAAACCGATTTCGTAATTAAAGGGCTTTCTACCCGCACAGACGATATGACCACATCTGCATCGAGCACGGCTTGCTTATGGTCTTCAAAAGGTATCACGGGATAACCAAGTTCTACGGCCAATAAACTAGCCTTTTCTGCGCTCCGGCTACAAATGGATACTTCCTTTTCGGCAATGTGCCCCAAATTGCGGGCCACGTCCTCCCCAATCTCCCCTAGCCCCAGGACCAGGATATTTGGTTTTTCATGGGTTGCGGTTAGCTCGCCTATCAACTCTACCGTTGCGTATGATACGGAAGCCGCCCCGTCCCTGAATGCTGTTTCTTGGACCACGCGCTTGTTGGTAAAGAAAATAGTATGCAAGAGCCTATGGAGGAACGGGCCCACCGAACCTTGATCCGCAGCCCATTGATAAGAGTTTTTTACCTGGTTGATGATTTGCAAATCCCCGACCACCTGAGCTTCTAGCCCGATGGACACATCGAACAAATGCCGCACGGCCTGACCGTGATCGCAAAGGTTAGAGAAATACCTTTTGTATTTGGAAACATCCCCGATCCCTTTGGCAATCCCTATCAATTTGATGATGGTTTCATATTGATCAAAGTCAGAAGAATAATAAACCTCGGTACGGTTACAAGTAGAAATAACCAAGCCCTCCGAAATATCCGCATAGTCCCCTATCATTTCGAGCAAACGCTTGCTCAACGCTTCGTCGAAAGCCACGGCCTCCCTCACCTCCACCGGGGCATCCTTGTGAGATAAACTTACCGCCTTGAATTGATCGTGCATAGGTTTGCTTTTCCAGCAATCAAAATTAAACTAAAAACGAAAAGATCATTGACATGTGGCATGCCGTGCATTAATTTATAACTATTTTAAATAATTGGCACGGCGTGAAAATTATTCTAACCCTCCATGCCCGTTCCTAACCCTTTTGACCCTAGCTTCGTGCGGCAAATAAAAACGCTTATTTGCACATGCATTTCGACAGTTCTAAATTGGTTTTTGAGGCGCTCACCTACGACGACGTGCTTCTGCTCCCTAGTTATTCAGAAGTTTTGCCCAGGGATGCGGACACGGGCACTTATCTCACAAAAAACATCAAATTAAACATCCCATTGGTTTCCGCGGCCATGGATACCGTGACCGAATCCGGCCTGGCCATTGCCATGGCCCTCGAAGGCGGCATTGGGTTCATCCACAAGAACATGGCCATCGCACGGCAGGCGGCACAGGTGCGTAAAGTCAAAAGATCCCAGAGCGGGATGATCCTGGACCCGGTAACCCTATATACGGAAGCCACGGTAGGCGATGCCTTGGCCGCCATGAAGGAATTTAAAATTGGCGGCATCCCGGTCATTGACAAAGAAAAAACGCTTGTCGGGATCATTACCAACCGTGATTTAAGGTTCCAAAAGAACAAAAAGCTCATCATCAGCGACATCATGACCAAAGACAACCTGATCGTTGCCAAAGATGGTATTGGGCTAGAGGGCGCCGAAGGGATACTGCAAGAGCATAAAATCGAAAAGCTCCCCATCGTAAACCATGAAGGGAAACTGACGGGGCTGATCACTTATAAGGACATCCTAAAGAACAAGGACAAGCCCAATGCCTGTAAAGACCGGTTCGGGAGGCTCAGGGTAGGCGCTGCCGTAGGCGTAAGCGCGGATATGGCCCCGAGGATCCAAAAACTGATCGAGGCCGGCGTCGATGCCGTGTCCATAGACACGGCCCACGGCCATTCAAAGGGGGTCATCGATGCCTGCAAGAAGATCAAAAAGGCGTACCCGGGCCTTGATCTGATCGTAGGGAACATCGCCACCGCAGAAGCCGCCGTTGCCCTGGCGGACGCAGGCGCGGATGCCATCAAGGTAGGCGTAGGGCCCGGGAGCATCTGCACCACCCGGATCGTCGCCGGCGCAGGGGTCCCACAGCTTTCCGCCATTTACGAAGCGGCCAAAGCCGTGAAACAAAGGAACGTGCCCGTGATCGCCGATGGCGGTATCCGGTTCTCGGGCGATTTTGTGAAAGCGATCGTTGCCGGCGCCGATTGCATCATGATCGGCTCGCTGCTAGGCGGGACGGAAGAGGCCCCCGGGGAAGTCATTATCTATGAGGGGAGGAAATTCAAGACATACAGGGGCATGGGATCGGTAGAAGCCATGGGGGACGGATCGAAAGACCGCTACTTCCAGGACGCAGAAGAAGATGTAAACAAGCTAGTGCCAGAGGGGATCGTAGGGCGGGTACCCTACAAAGGGCATGTTTCCGAGGTACTCTACCAGTTGACCGGCGGTTTGAGGGCCGGTATGGGATACTGCGGGGCCGCCAAGATCGGGGACTTGAAGCAAGCCAAGTTTGTGAAAGTAACGGGCGCCGGCATGGCAGAGTCCCATCCGCACGATATTCAGATTACCAAGGAAGCACCAAATTATTATAGTAGGTAAATAAATGCCGTAGCCTGAAGCCCGCAGGCACATGGCCTCTGCCCCCCCCTTCTAACCCCGGCCCGTGACGCCAAGGCTTTTTGTCTCTGCCGGTCCGGCCACCCGTTCAAGTAATTTGTTCCAATAATTTATTTGCCCAGGCCATTCTTTGGGCACGGCCCACCTTACGCTATCAAGCACCCTGATCCCAGACTATCGAACATCCCGACCCCATACGCATGCGTTCCCTGATGGCAGGCAGTGAACCGCATGCACTGCTACCAGTGAATCCGATTCACTGCACCTAGTGAATCCGATTCACTGCACCTAGTGAATCCGATTCACTGCACCTAGTGAATCCGGTTCACTGCACCTAGTGAATCCGATTCACTGCACCTAGTGAATCCGATTCACTGCACCTAGTGAATCCGATTCACTGCACCTAGTGAATCCGATTCACTGCACCTAGTGAATCCGGTTCACTGCACCTAGTGAATCCGGTTCACTGCACCTAGTGAATCCGATTCACTGCACCTAGTGAATCCGATTCACTGTACCTAGTGAATCCGATTCACTGCACCTAGTGAATCCGATTCACTGCACCCAGTGAGTCACATTCACTGCACCCAGTGAATCGGATTCACTGCACCTAGTGAATCCGATTCACTGCACCTAGTGAATCCGATTCACTGCACCTAGTGAGTCACATTC
>JACSEJ010000017.1_pt1 | contig 19695 bp, 24 predicted proteins | sample 8225461 | NCBI WGS metagenome assembly JACSEJ01 (sample SAMN15704941, study PRJNA253121) | viral metagenome | isolation source: viral RNA from sea star tissue | host: Pycnopodia helianthoides | place: USA:Seattle Aquarium | collected 2013 | reverse complement strand
ACATTAAGCAGAATAATTTAAAATCTAAGATATTAGGAAATATTCATGATGAAATACAGTTTGCTATTCATAAGGATGAGTTCCATATAATTAAAGATATGAAAGAAATAATGGAAAAAACAAATACATTTACACCAATAAATGTTGATGTAGAAATTACAACAACCAATTGGTCAGAGAAAAAAGAATGAAAGGATATAAATAATGATAAATAAATTTACAGCAATAAAACCAAATGAATTAACAAGAAAAGAAAAAGAAGTATTCTGAGCAGGACACTTTGTTTCTGGTTCCATGATAAAAAGAATTATGGAAGAACCTGTAACACTTTTACAAGAAAAGTGAGGTTTAATTCCTAAAACAATACCAGGAGAAAATCCTGATGTTAGACAACATACTAATGATTGAACAAAAGCAGTTATGATAAGAGGTACCTATTTTGAAGATGGTATTATTAATATGGCTAATGATAAAATAGATGGTATTGATTTAGATAATATTAAAATAGATAAGAGAACCTTCCAAGGAGAGAATACAGTTTATACTGCTAATATTGATGGGTTCACAGGAAAAGATATTGATAATATAGATGATATAGTAGAAGTAAAATACTCAAGCACAACAAACTTAAATACATTACTACAAAGATATGTTTATCAAATTATGTTTTATATGTGATTCTTTAATGTAAAAAAAGGAGCTCACTTTTTAGTATATCAAGAGAAAATAGAATCTATTGAGTTTTGTATGAATGGAAAGAGATTTCCAGCTAACAAATGCTTTCCTAGGTTAATTACTAAATACATACCAAGAGATAAAGGTGATGAAGCAATTATGTTAGCTAAGATTGATGTATGAGTAGCAGCTTTAAAAACTATGAATATAGAATTAATAACATGAGGAGATGGTAAATAGTGTATAATAAGAGTATAGGAAAGGAAATAAAAATGAAAAAGGATAAAAGATATACTGAATCAATGACTGAACTTTTAGAAGCAGGATATGATTCAGATGAGATAGTAGATATGATAGATAGTGAAACAGGAAAGGTAATAAAATAATGAAAGTAACATTAGAAACATTAGGAAAAATGAAAAAATATTCACATAAGGATGAATTAAAAAAAGAACAATTAATAAGCTTAGCAGAGAGACTGGTACAACACCAAACCCCAAGTGTTTGAGACACTAAGGAGTATGGTTTAATTAGAGAAATAGTTACACAAGCAACTGCAATAAAAAAAATGATGGAATCTGAATTTTTAAATGATAAGACATTTGTAGGTGAAAAGATTTATGATTTAGATAAAGAATTAACAAAGGAATTCAAACAAGTATTTGACCCAGCAAAATTCTTATTAGCAGCTGAAACAAATTTTGAAATTCCAAAAGAATTCCATACAAGGTTCATTCAAACAGTAGTTAGAGCTACTAGAGGACCATTAGAAGGTGAAGACACTACCAAAAAGAGCATTGGTATAGTAGATGATTTAAAGGATGTAATTCCTTCTACTAAGTGAAATGAGATTGATGCATTAAAATTATCAAATACTTTTAAAGCTGATAAACCATCACTTAAATATATTAAAATAAAGAAAGGGTAAAAATGAAATTAAAATTTTGAAAAAAATGAAAATGCATAACAGTATTAGATGAAGTAGATAGAATTCATTTAAAAACAACTGAACATACAATATATGTTTCAGAACATGACAAAGTAATGGAATTTAAAATAGACTGATATAATGCTGGGGATAGATGAATCCTTAGAGAAGATTATATTAATCTTGAAATAATAGCAACTACTTTTGAAAAAGCAGAAAAAGAAATGATAGATGTGATTAATTTAGTTATTAAAGACCATGTTAAGAGAAAAAATCTGTTACAATTCATTGAATTTTGAGATAAACATAAGACCTACAAAGTCTCTAAACTTGATAAAAAGGAAGGATAGAATACATGAATGATAAGTATGAAAGTGCTATTTTAAATAATTTTAAAGGGAAAACAATAATCAATATAACTTCTGAGTTATTAGAGTTATTAAAAAAACAAGAAAATAATAGAGAAAATAATAAAGAGTTTAATGAGGTTTTATTTAACACAATAAAATTATATTTCATTGAATTGAATAAACAATTTATTAAAGCTTCTACTGGTTGAAAAGATGGATTATCATGAGACCAAAGTTATGAGTATACAACCCAAGTAATTAAATAATAAATAAAAAGAGTATAAATACTCTTTTTTTTTGTTATAATAAGAGTATAGAGAAATAATGAAAGGATAAACAATGGCAACAACCAAAAAAGCTTCATCAATATTAGAAGCAAAAGAAAAAAAAGTAACTGATAAATCAGAAGTTGTAAAATTAAAAAAACAATTAGAATTATCAGAAGCTAAGAATAAAAAAGAAATAGATGAATTAAAACAATTAATTCTTCAAAACAATCAATCTCTTAATACTAATACAAATGTAAAAAAAGAAGTTGAGGGATTAGCAGATGTTCTTGATGAGTTAAAAGCAAGAGGAAATAAAAAAGATTCTTCAAAAGATTTTGAAAAAACAAGAGAAATTTATAGACAAGCTGATGAGATTTTAAATAAGAAAAACTCACTTCAAGAAGAATATGAACTTAAAAGAAGTGAAAAGCATTTTGCTTTTGCTAAGGAATTTAAAGCTACACATGATAACTTTAAATCAAGATTAGCATCTGAAAAAGTTCACCCAGAATTATCAAGATTTATTTATAATCATGATAATAGTAATTATGCTCCATCACTAACTGTACAAGGTGGTGTAACTGGTGTTAAGTATAACTTTGAGAAATCAAAAGTAAATTATATCTATAATGTAGATTTAGAATCAGTTGAAGCAAAGGTTAGTGGTACAAGTGCTATAAACCCAATTATGAAAAGTCTATCAACATACAATGACCATAATAAAGCAGTTAAGTACAAATCATTTAATGCTGACAACATCTCAGACTTTGATGAAGGAGCAGTTAATTTAAATGATACAAAAAATGCCCAAGGTGTTTTAAATGAATATTTTAATGATAAAGGAAAAGGAGACAAATAATGAAACAAGAAGTAACAGAATTAAATGTAAATGTAAATAAAGTAGAGGATGAAAAAGACATTCCTGCTAATGAAGAAAATTTAGAGAATGAAAATCAAGAACAAGTAGTTGTTGAAGAACCATCTGATTTAGAAAAGCAAGTACTTGCTTTACAAAAAGAATTAGAAGATAGAGAGTCAGTAATCATTAAGCAAGCTAATAAAAATAAAGACTTGGAAAGCAAACAAGAAACTTTAAATTTAATTGCTAAGAATGTAGGTATGGACACAACACAAGCATTAGACTTAATTAGAGATAATATTCTAAGAGAGAAAGCTGATTCAGAAGGTAGAAGTATCACTGATTTACAAAAAGAATATCAAGAAAAAGCTGATATTGAAAGAATGTCAAGAGAAATTCGTAATAACCAAACAAGAATGGTTAAAACAGAATTAATGCATAATTTTGCTAATATAACATCTAAAAAAGCTGAAACAATGTTTGAAACAGCTAAATCAGTATTTGGAGCTAATATTTCTAATACTGAGCAGCATGATATTATTAACTATCTTAAAGGAGCTTTTGATTTAAAATCAAAATCTGAGGTAGTAGCTATGAATAAGAAAATTGAAGCAAAAAATAGTAATAAAGATACAAATTCAAGTGTAACTAAACCTACTACTAATGGAATTAAAATTCAAACAGAAGTAGAAAAGAATTCATTAGGATTAAATGATGGTCAAGACCTTACAAAAGAAGAAAGAGATAATATTTTAATAGCAACTATTGAAGAACACATTAGAGAACAAGTAGACAATGGTGGGGACATTGATAGAGTTCTTGTAAACACAAAAAGATTATTCCCAAAATGAATTAAATTAATAGAATCAGGAAAGGTAAATTATAATTAATATGAAAAATGATAAAAATTTAAAATTAGATAATACTACAATGGAAAAGTTAATGGAATCTTTTAATGTATTCTTAACTTTCAACAACCAAGCAATTACTTCAGTTAACAATCAAGTATCAGAATTATTTGATAGTATCCCAACTAAATTAAAAGATTTATCTTTTAAAACAAGTAAAGCTTACATAAGTAATTATATTGAAAAATATATGGTACCTATGTTTCACTATAAGGATATAACTAATGAAGTTTTTGAAAACAACACAAAAGACCAAAATGTAAGAATATTGGTTAATAAATTAATCAATGATAATGTGATTCAATTGGTAGCAATACCAACAAATAGTAATATTCCAGAATCAAAAGTATCAGACATATCAGTTACAGCAATGCATAGTATCTTAGATATATTCCAAGATAAGCAATTACATAAAGAAGATAAATATAAGGATGCTTTAAAATACTTTACTTCTCATGATTTCAAAAATGATAAGGAGATTAAGTTAAAGAAAGCAGATGTATCTGCTAAAAAAACAAAATTACATAATAGATTAAATTCTTTAAAACAAGATGGTTGACATATTGTTGATTCATTTATACAAACAAACCAAGGTTTTGGTATTGATGAAAAAACATTAGTATTCTATGCATTTAGAAAAACTACAATCAAAACAAAAGTTCCAAGACAAGTGGGAGTTTTAAAAAGAATTCATTTTAACAACAATGGAGAATGAAGTGCTGAAATAGATTCATTACAATTATTAGAAACTAATTGAAAGAATTTAGCAGAATATTGAACCACAGCAGTTAAAAACAATCTAAAAATTAAAGCAGAATTAAAAGAAGAATTTAAAAAAGCAAAGTTAGTGGTAGAAGATATAGACCCTGATTTAAAAAAAATAAATTTAAAATCTTAATTGTGATATAATAGATATATAGAGAAATAAATGAAAGGACATAAACAATGGAACAAGCTAACACAATGGTAGTAGAAGGATACCTAAATGGTAAAGATACAATATTAAGAAAAAGAAAATTAGATAATACTTATGTTGAAATTCCAAAATTAAAATTTTATAGTACTGAACATGAAATTGAAAGATTATTAGGATATGATTACTCAACCTTAACATGACAAGTACTTAAAGATTTAATGGGTATTGGAACACAATATAAACCTAAATTAAAATTAACAGTGGTACCAGATGGTAAACCATATAAAGATAAATTAGGTGTAGAACACCAAAATTTAAAAATAGTTTCTTATGAGAAACTACAACCAGTAAATACAAATGCAGCACCACAAAATCCAGGGACAATAGCATTCTAGTATAAAACAAGATTTATCTTGTTTATAAAGGGACAAAAAATCCTTTTATAAATAAAATAAGTTGGAGACAAAATAGACAACAAAAAAGGAAAGAGAGAGTAAAATGAACAAAACAGAAAACAAACAAGATAAGATAGATGGTATTAACAGTAATTTATATCAAAAACTATCCATGATTAGAGAAGAAGTAGCAAAGACTACTACATTAAAAAAAGGAGTAGGGGGAACTGATAAGTTCAGTACAACATACTTCACAAAAGAACAATTATTTGAATTGTGAGCAAATACTAATAAAAAGTTATTTGATAACCAAGGATTAATTATTACTTGAAGTGTTGATACAAATAGTGTTAAGTTTAATCAAGATTACACAGGAGTAGCAGGAATTCTTACATTTAAAGTAAGTAATATCAAAAACCCTAGTGAATATTTAGAATTTAACAAACCATTTGGAAATAGAAACCCATCAAATAATATTTCATTTGGAGTAGGTTCAGCTGAAACATATGCTATTAGATATTTCTATGCGGATGTTATGGAATTAACAGCAAATGATAATGACCCTGAATCAAAGGCAGTATTTGATAGAGAATCAAAGATTCAGAATATACCTATTCAACAAGAAACAAAAGTAGACTTTTTTAGTCCAGCAAAAGCACCAGTTGAAGTATTAGCACCAGAACAAAAGACTGTACAAGCACCAGCTAATGATTTTGATGGAGACTTTTTTCAGAAAATGAAAGACCCTGCTAATTTAAGTATTATAGCAAGAGGACCACATTTAGCAGAGTTCCAACAAATGGCTAAAAAAGGTGTTGAAAACCTTACAGAAGCAGAAAAGAAAACAATACTAAGCTGAATCCAATAACATGATACAAAAATTTGATAAGACAACATGATACAACAATTGAATAAACCCTAAGGGGAGTTATTCTCTTATCATGAAAAATACTAATGATTATACTTATGTGTATTTAAACACAGAACAAGAGTATTACATAAAGCTTAAAAATAAGTTTTGTATTTTTCATGATGATACTAACACAATCATGGTAGCTATAAACCTATTGTGAGATAACATCAATGTATATCAAAGTTTTGAATCTGAAACATTTATAGTAGGAACTTATGCAGGTAAAGAACTGTATAATAAATACATGAAATCAGATTGAACATTAACAAAAAAACAGAAAGGAAAAATAGATGAGTAAAAAAATAAATTGAGAAGTAGAGATTTCTAATATATTAGATTTAAAAGACCAAGGTTTTTCAAATTCAATGGTAGCAGAAATGTATGGTGTTTCACCAGAGACAATTTCAAGGGGAGTATCTCCTTTTACAAAAGGATACGATTTAGGTTTAAAATCAAATAATAACATAGAACAAGCTAGTTTGAATAAGAAGCATTTAAGAGTGCTGATTAATCAGAAAAAAGTATCTATGATTAAGAGAGAATTAAATCAAGAGAGTAATAAGTTAGCTAGATTTGAATTACTTACAAGTAAGATTGAAGGATTAATAAAACCATTAGCACCTATTAAATTTACTAGTGTTGTAAGTGATAGTAAGTATATACCTTACTACTTAATAGCTGATACACACTGAGTATCAAATGAAGAAAATAATCCTGATAATAAAGTAGGTAATTTTATTTTAAATGGTATTTTAAATGATATCAAATTATTAAAAGTAAAAGAAATCAATTTAGTTCATTTAGGAGATTTTATTGAAGGTAGAATTCATAACTCACAGGATTGAGATAGTGGAGCTAAAACTATAATAGAACAAACATTAGAAGTAGCTGATTTTATGATAAATATATTAAGAGCTATTATCAAAAAAGGAATTAAGATAAATTATTATCAAGTAGCAAATGGTAATCATGATGAACTACCTTTAAGTGGTAAAGGAGCTAACAGAGATGGAAGAGAAAATGTTTCATGAATAATAGCAACAATTATAAAAAAAGCTTTCTCTAAAAACAAATTTATAAAAGTAGTTGTTGATGAAACTATTTATATTAAAGATAAATATACAAAGGATGTATTATACTTTACTCATTTATATACTAGACGTTCAAATCCAAAGAATGTTCCAGCATTAATAAATGATATTAATTATCAAAGAGAGAGAAAATATTTTGATTACTCATTTTCAGGACATAATCACATGTTATACACATTAGATTTTAAAGGTCAAAAGTATAAAGCATATGGTGTTCCTGCAGCTAAAATAGTTCAAAATACATTTGAAAAGACAAACAATTTATATTCAACACAAGGGTTTTGTAGATTTTTAAAACAAAATAAAAATGAAATAGATTGAAAATATTGAGAGATTTAATATATAATATAAAGGAAAGGAATAAAAATAATGGACATTAAGTGTATTAAACTTAAAAAGGGTCATGATTCTAAATTGCCCCTTGAAAGTTGAAGTAGACCAGAAAACAGATATTCATATGATGAAGTTAAAGATTGACCTGGGTTAGGTATTATACCCCCAAAAGGTTATTTAGTTTTAGATATTGATGATAAAGAAGTTGTAAAAATATTAGATAATGTTTTAATAGCAAGTAATTCTGAAACTTTAACTTTGACTACAAAAAAAGGTAAACATTACTGATTTAAATCTGACATTGAATGTGGTTCAGTGAATAAATCCACACCCCTAACTATTAAAGCTGATTTTAGATACTGAAGAAGTAATCTAATTATTAAGATAAATAACAAAAACAGAGTTTGAAATCAAGAAATAGTAAATATTGGTGGTGTTAATATGATTAATGATAATATGATAGCTAAATTACCAGATTTTCTAGTTCCTGTATCCAAAAAACTTAAAGAAGCACAAGGATTAGGTGAAGGAGAAGGTAGAAATCAATTTTTTGTATCTCATTACCTGCACCCAATGTATGAAATGGGGTTTAAAGATAAAGATATGCTAAAAGAATGCTTACAATTAATCAATAATTATGTATTTTTAGCACCTATTGAAGAGTATGAGTTAGATGCTTTATTAGTTAATGATTCTTATAGAGAGAATGTTAAAGTAAAAAAATCTTCAAAAGTAGCTCATGGTGATAATATTAACAATAACTATGATAATAATGTTAAAGCAGCAATAGATATTATTAATGAATTTGGAATCAAGAGTAATGATAAAACTATGTATACAAAAGAAGGGTTGGTTTATAATGCTTTATACCCTACAAGTAGTGAATATAGAAATACGGTTGAAAAGTCTTTAAGACAGATTAAAAAGCTTCATAGGGAAGATGTTGTCTCTGAAATATTCTATAATTCAGAAGAAGAACAAACTCCTACCACTGATGAAGAGTTAGTAACTAGAACATCTAAAATAAATGTTTTAACAGGAGAAGTAACTCCACATGGAGAAAATGAGTTTATCTTTAATTATATTGATGAAATTTATAATCCTGAAGCTTATCATGAAAGAACTGATACATTCTATAATGAAGTATTTAATAACAATAAAGAAATAAGAAACTTTTGATTTGAATTCATTGGTTATATGTTTTTACAAAAAAATAACAGTGAAGAAGATGCTGCTCTATTATTAGTTGGAGAAGGTGGGAATGGTAAGTCTGTTATTATGGAAACGGTTAAAAACTTATTAGGTGAAAAAAACTATTCAGCTTTAAATATGAAGAAGTTTAATGATGAATATACTCTATCAGGTTTAAAAGATAAAATGGCTAATTTTGGTGATGATGAAACACATGGTGCTTTGAAAGAACTAGGACCATTGAAATCAGTAATCTCAGGGTCTAGTATTAATGTTAATGAAAAGTATGTGACTCCATATAGTATAACACCACATGCTAAATTAATCTTTGCTACTAATGAAATACCTCAGTTTGTTAGAGATAATTCAGAAGGTATAAAAAGAAGATTCAATTTTATCGAATTTAAATTTAATGCTAGAACAAAACCAGATACTAAATTATTAAGTAAGCTTACTTCAAAACTAGGTAGACAATATACTTTAAGATTGATAGTTGAAGGTGGTAAGAGATGATTAGAAAATGGATTATCAAGTGTTGGTGAGATAGAGAGATATACCAAAGAACAATTTGATGCTCAAAATGTAGTTCATAATTTTATAAAAGAAATATGAGATTATATTAATGTAGAGGATTTTATACCAATCCAAACAGCTAGTAAATCATTAAAACCATATACACTATATAATATGTATAAAACTTGACAAAAGGATAATGGTACTGGTCAAATGACTACAACAAGATTTACTAATGAGTTAAGAAAATTAAAGGATGAAAGATTTTATATTGAATCAAATAGACAATATTGTTCAATATCAGGTTTTTCACAAAGACATGATGGGAATAAATTAGTTATATTAAATCCAGATAAAACTAAAAAAAGTAGAATAAGTGAAATAATAAATCTAAACCCATTTTAATTATGATATAATAGAGATATAGATAAATAAATGAAAGGAAAGAATATATGTATAATAAAGAAAATGAAGTAACTAGTGATATAAAAGCTGGAATTAAAAAAAATATAAAAGAAATTAGAATTTTATCTAAAAAAGTAGATAAATATAACAATGAATTAAAAAATTTAGATAGTACTTGTACTAATGAAAATAATGAATATGATAGTGATTGTTATGAACAAAAATATCAAGTATTAATATCTAAAAATTATCTTTGTTTAAGAGGTATAAAAAAACTTCATAAAAATATTTATGAATTAGTAATAAAAGAGAGAGATTTACATTACCATAGAGAGACCATTAAACAAATGAAACAAGAAGAAGAATATGATAAAAATAGAGAAGTGAGAAGATATGGGGGTGGAGAGATAATAATAGGTAATGATGGTGCTTTACATTATATTAAAGCAGGATTATGTGAACATATTGAGACTCTTAATAAAATAAGAATTAAATCAGATAAAGAATTAGATAAAGAAATAGATGAAGAAATAAAGAATACTATTGCATTACAGAATAGTTTAAAAGGTAAATTAAGCACTAACTGTTTAACAAGGAAAATAGAATTATTAAGAGAATTAAAGGAAAACAATAATGGATAAATTAAAAAATAAATCAGATAAAGAACTAGAAACATTGATACAATCACCAGTTTCAAGAAATATAAAAGCAGAAGCAAAAAGGATTCTACAAAAAAGAAAAGATAGTTATATAAAATAAGAAAAGGAAATAAATGAAAAAATTAATAAGAGAAATAAATTTTATAAAATGACATAGAAAAAATAGAAGGGAAAAATAATGAATAAATTAGTAACAATAAAAACAAATAAAAATGATAAAGGGGAATTAATAGAAATATCTAATCATATCTCCAATATAAATATAGAAAATGCTTTTAAGGTTTTTGAAAATGAAAATTTAGAATTAGCAAAACAAATTAGGGATAAAGTAAAAAACTACACCTTAGAACCCCATGTAATCAAAACACAAGAGGAATTAGATTCAGCAGTTCAAAAAATTAAACAACTAGATATAGTGTATAAGGATATAGATGGTTATTACAAACCAAAGGTTAAAGCATTTCATCAACTACATTCTGAATCAGTATTAGTTAGGGATTCTAAATTAAAGCTAATAAAAGCTATTAGAGATAATGAAAATAGAAGTATTTCAAACTTTAAAAGAGAGCAAGAATTAGAACAACAAAGATTAATTTTAGAACAACAAAGAATCCAACAAGAAAAGGAAGCTTTGGAACAAGAAAAAATTAGAATAGCAGAACAAGAGAGAATTAGATTAGAAAAAGAAAAAGAATTAGAAAAAGAAAAAGAAGATATAACAATTGGTGAATCTTATGGGATAGATATGAAACCAGATAAAGATAAATCAAATGCTAATTTATTAGAAGCACTTGCTGAACAAATGAAACTAGCTGAGGAAAGAAAAATTCAAGCTGATAAAGAAGCTGAACATGAAGCTAAGGAAAAACAACTTAAAGAGCAACAAGCAGTAGTCCAATCATTTGATACATCTTCTTTAAAAATGACAAAAGTAGCTAAGAGATACGAATTTGATTTAAAAGATAATAAAGTATTTGAAGCAATTGAAAAAGTTCATAAACAAAATCTTGATATCAATGAGTACTTTAAAATCACACTAAAGAAAACAGCTGTGAGAAAATTATATGATATGAAAATTTTAACAGAAAATGAATTAGATGTCAAGGAAATAGAAGCATTTGGTAGATTCAAATAATAAATAAAAGAGTTTAAAAACTCTTTTTTTTTGGTATAATTATAGTATGAAGGATAATTATACAAGTTACCAAGTAGAGAAAGAACTGCAAAAATTAGCAGCAGATGAACCAAAGGAATTTGGTGCTTTTAATGAACCATTAATTCAACAAAAAGCAGCAGAAGGAAACCTACAACAATCATATCAAAATATAGGAAATTCCTACCAACAAGGTTATAATGACCTAATGAAAAATACAGCTCAACAAGAAGCACAAGCTGTGAATCAATCATTAAATACTTCTGCTAATCCATTTGCTATACAACAAGTTAGAACAGATACAGCTAACAAACAAGCTAATAGTATGTTTGATATCAGAAGAAAATTGACCCAAGATAAAAATGCTTTAAACCTACAAAAAAGACAAGCAGGTCAATCTTTTTCTAGTGCATTATCTAATGAAGAATTATTATTAAAAGCACTTAATAGATTAAGAGATAAAGAATCTGAAAGAAATGCTGATGCAGGTAAAGAATTTAATCAATCTTCTTTACAAAAAACAATGACTAATTGATTAAACAATATGGTTACTTCTTATTGAAGTCCAGAAAATGCAAAAAGTTTCCAAGCTAAATTTTTGGAAAATTATAATAATCCTTGAAAGAGTTAGAATATGGCATACACAAAAAATAAAATAACTGCTAAACAACAGAAGATACATAAGCAGCCAGATACTTCTACATATAAGCCTGAAACACTTCCTATTGATACAACTTATCCAGCAGTAAAAACTAAGCAAGATAATTTAAATGATAGTATTAATAGAAACTTACAAAGGCTACAAAATGTAGCTGCAAACCCAGAAGAAATTCAAAAGAATTTAGATGGTGGAGAACCACAACAAAATTTCTTTTTTGAAGCATTAAGATGATTAGGAGCTCCTATGGATTGAGCTACTAGTCTTTTATCTTCAGCTTTTGCTAGTGATGAAGAAAAATTAGAATTAGGTATCTCTGGTGAGAAATCAGGTTTAGATGTTGCTAATGAAGTATTCATGACTGGCTCACCAAAAGCAATGGGAGATGAACCTTGAATGACTGCAAACTTATTTCAAACTATGTTTGGAAAAGGTGTTTCTACTGATGAATGAGACCCAGTAATGAGAATATTATTATCAATGGGTACAGATACATTTGCTGACCCTATGAATATCCTTTTAAACCCTGTTTTTGGTGGTATAGCGAAAGGAATTGGTAAAGGAGTTAAATATGGTGGTAAAGGGGTAAAGAAAGCCTTAGGAAAGGTCCCTACAAAAACAGCAGTAGCAGGTTCAAAAGCTGTTCAAGAATCAGCTCAACTATTATCATCAGGTTTTAGACAATCGGTTGAATCTATTCCTGAATATGCTAAGGAATTAAAAACATTTAAAAGAGCTGAAGCATTGGTTAGTAAATATGATGCTAAAAATTTAGGTATTAAAACAGCTGATGATGTTAAAGTTCCTGAACCAAAAAATGTTAAAGAAGCTAGACAATATATGGAAGATATTGCTGAAAAAAATAAACTAAGTGAGTCTGAATTAGCAAGCATTGATTTATCAACACCAGCAGCTAAAAGAATGAAAGAAGCTCTTGAAAAAGAAGGTATTAAACCTACTAATGATAATATTAGGTTAAGATTAAGAGAAGCTAATAGAAACAAACTAACACCAAGAGATATTGTTAATTATGGTGAAGATGCTTTTGGTATTAAAACTAGAAAAAATAGATTGGCAGAAATTGCAAAAGAACAATCAATTGCTATGAATAAAGAGCATGAGTTTTTCTATAAGCAAAAAAAACAAGCTAATAGATTATTTAAAGAACATGGAAAACCATTTAAAGAAATGATTAGGGGTGAGAGTACAGAAGGTTCAGAAGCTATTTTAAATGAGCTTAAAAGACAAGGTCTTGTATCACAAGCATTGGATATGTCTGATTTAAAAGGTAACAGAGCATTAGTTTCTGATATGTTTAAAAGTTATAAGAGTAGTATTATGGTTAATGAATTAGAAACCAATGCTAGGGGTTATTTACAAATGTCTTTACCTGATTTAATGGATAAAGCTTTATTACCTAATAACCTAGATTCTATGCCAGCAGAACTATTAAAAAAAGTACAAAAATCATTAGCTATGCCAAGTGATAAAAAATTTCTAGTAGATGATGTTGTTAATGTTCAATTAACAGCTCCACAATTAGATAAATTAGTATCTACCTTTATGAAGTTAGGTATTATTCCTGATGCAGAATCTCTATCTGATTACATTAGGTATCAAAATGTTGGTACAGAAGCTGACACTTTATATCAAATTTTTACTACTGATAAATTATTAAAAAATTGAAATAAAGTTAAAAGGTCAGTTAATGAAGAAGCAGTTAATACTCCTGGTATTCTTAAATTTTTAAAAGAAAGAAATAATTCACAAGAAGCTAATATAAGACAGGTTAAAAGATTTTTTAACAAGTTTGGTGACCCTAACAAGTTAACAGAAGTTAGAGCAACTGAAAATTGATTAAAGAGTTGAACATCTGGTGAAACAGGAATCTCATTAAATAAATGAAATAAGTTAAAACCAATCATAGAACAATATAATCCAAAGATTGCTATTGAAATAAATAATATTATTAAGCTTTCTTTAATTAAATATAAAAAACTTTCTAGAAGAAATATCTTAAAACCTACCAAAGATTTAAAAAAACTTAATGAGTTACTTGCTAAAAATCCTAAGATAAAAGGGTTGTTTGAACAATGAGAACCAATAGTTGAAAAAGCTTTAAAATCAGATACTGGTAATAGAATTATTAGAAAAGGTCAAAATTTAGGTGTTAAAGCTGATGATACATTAGAAAACTTATTTAGGAAATCTGATAAAGCTTTGGATGATTCTATTAGTAGTATTCAAAAAGGTGTACAAAAAGAATTAAATCAATTAGTTGATATTGGTAAAAAATATAGTAAGACTGAAAGTCCATTTATTAAAAAACAAATTGCTGATTGAAAAACAAACATACTAGATAAAAGAGTAGGTTTAATGAAAGATTTAGGAGCTGGTGAACAAAATATCACTGATTTCCTATATCACCTTGATTTTAGAGGGAATGCTTTAACAGATTCTGTTGGTAGTCCATTAGCAAAAAACTATTTATCAAAAGTTTCTAGAAGTGATAATGAGATTAGAAGTATCAAAACTAAAGAGTTTAAAGACCCTAATATAAAAACACAAAAAGATAAATGAACAGCTGGTGAAAGAGCAGTTTCTGATTCTAAATTTTTAGGTAGAACATCTGAAATTAATAAAGCAATTAGATTCCGTGAAGCTAATAATTTAATTAGGAGAGGTTTAGTTGACCCTTCACAAAGTGCTGCTAAACAAATGAGTGATGCTTTAAAAATGTCTTCTAAATGAGATTTATTTATTCCTGATGCTATGGTTAGTGCTAATAAGTCAATTTCTGCTGTTATGAAAACATGAGGAGAATTAGGTGTTATTAGAAAAGCTTTTGAAAACAAATTTATTGTTGCTTATAAAGATATCCCTACAAAAGATTTTGCTAGAAATAGATATATGTTATTAGATGAATCTAGTTTAGGTAATGTTTTAGCAAGGGGAGATATGGATTATGCTAGAAAATTAGCTTCAGGTGAATCACTTAATAGAAAAGAAATGAATGAAATCCTACAAAACATATTAGGAGCAGAAAATGTACAAGTTAATGCTAAGGGAGAATTAGCAGAACCATTTTATATTGATAGAAGAGTTAATCAATTACTACTTAACTCAGCCCCTAGTGAAGAAGAAGCTAAATTATTTTTAAAAGTATTTGATAAAACCTTAGGTGGTTGAAAAAAAATTGTTTTAGCAAGTGTAGGATACCTATGAAGATTATTTGGTGGAGATATTATGCATGGAATGATTTCAGGAGTTCCTATGGGACACATGGTTACAGGTTGAGCTAAGGGAGTTGAGAAACTAGTAAAATTTAGTAACGCTGAAAAAGTTAAAGATAAATTTATTTTAAAAATGATAAATAGTTCAGATGAAAGTGTTCAAAAAATATTAGAGGCTAATGACCCATTATTAATGGCTGAATATGTTAGAAAAAATATAGACCCTAAATATAGTGCTTTATTGGATGAAAAAAAATCTTATCTAGACCAAGGTATTCTTTCTGGGGGACAATTTACCCAAGATAGAGATTTAGGTGGTATTCTTAATCCTAAGGATGGAGAGATTATGTTTGATAAATTAATGAATTATAATATTAAACAAATCAAAAACCCACAATCAATTAATGCTTTAAAATCTGTTATGAAAGGAACTGGAAATGCTTTTAGTGGTATTGCTAGAACTGGACAACATTCAGCAGAAGCTTCTAGATTAGCAGCATACTGATATTTCAATGGAAATATATCTAAGCTTAAACCATTAAAAGGTAAATTAGGTGTTGGTAAAGCACCATTGGATGATATGGGAAATAAATTACCTATGACAAAAAATTATCAAGCAGCAGGTTATGATTCAGTTATGGAAGCAACAGATTTTGCTCTATATGGGAATAGAAGACTAGCTGGGTTTGAACAGAAATATTTAACTAGAATGATGCCATTCTACTCATTTTTCAGATTCTCATTAGAACAGAATTTAAAATCTGCTATGAAAGGGAATATAAAACCTTACTACAATATACAAAAATATATGAAAAATATTAAAGAAGGTCAAAGAATTGATAATGATGATTTATCTGATTATGCTATTCAAAATAATTATTTACCTATTAGATTAGATGATGAAAAAATATCTTTAATTAACTATGGTTACACACCATCAACTTTATTAAATTTAGTTGGAAATAGTAATAATAATATCATATCTGAGCTAACAGGACAAATGAATCCTTTGTTTAAGGCTATTTTAGAGACCGCTACTGGAACAAATGCTTATACTGGTATAGAATATGACAATGCTATGGAAAGTATAGCAGCTAACTTAATTCCTAAGTGAAATACTGTTAAAAAAGTTATAAGACAAGCTGATAAAGATGAAAAATATGCTTCAAGAGATAAAGATTGATTTTTTGATGCTCTACCTTCATTATTTACACAAATATACACAGAAGATGTAGAATTAAATAGATTATATGAAACTGACCAAGGGTTACAAGGAATGATAAATGATATTATAAAAAAAGATGGGTTTGTACCCACCTATAAATCCTTAATGGAGAGATATAACTCTTACATTATTAAACAGAAAAAATATTATTAAATAAAACCTAATTTAAGTATTGAATTTTTAAAAGTATATATAAACTTTTTCAAGATATCTATTTCAAAGTCACTTAGTACTGGGTCTTTAAGACCTTGTATCAGGTGACTTTTTACTAAATCTCTTAGAGTTATAGTTGATTTTTGAAATAATATTGCTAAGTTTTTTAAACTATAAGCATTATATTCATTATATCATCATATAATCTCTTGATTTTCTATTTTATTTTTAGTGTTTAATTTATTAAAAAGTTCTAAAAATATTTTACCATTTTCATATTTTTGAGTATTGAATCTAGCTTTCATTAAATGTTCTATGTTTCACCCATGTTTAATAAGATACTTCATCATTTCTAAGAAGTACATCTCATATATTCTATCTAATTGTTTTTTTTCCATTATCTTTCCTTTCTTTTATCAAGGCTCATAATAATCTATGGGCTCATTTGTTTGTATATCATTGCTTATTGTAAACAACTTACTATATTCAAAAATTTTTAAAAAGTCATTCCCCTTAAATATTTTCCTAATAAGTTTTTTTGAACCAGTATCATAATAGTTTAATGTATTATTTGAAGTTTCTCAAAAAACTAATGCAGCATTCCCTGTATCATTATCTACAAGTAGTCTTCTAGGACCACTATAAAATGTTGTTTTCCCAGGTCTTGGTGGGAATAAACTTGATACATCTATTATAAAAAATGTTTCACCATCTTTTTTAGTTTTGAATTCAATATTAAAATCTGAAATTTTAAACTCCATACAATATCTATTTTCACCTTCATAAGGAGTTCTTTGTGAATCTATTCTCTCCAAAAATTTGTAGAGTATATAACTTCAATCTTCAAATGCCATTAAAGTACCCCCATTCTTTTTCCAGCAATGATAATATATTCTTCATCTAAATCTCAACCTTTAAATTCAAACCCTAACTCTAATGCTGCTTTTCCTGTTGAACCAGAACCAACAAAAGGGTCTAATACTATTCCACCTTTTGGTGTTGCTAAACTAACTAAATGTTTCATCAACTCAGTTGGTTTAACTGTTGGGTGAATGTTTTTTCTATCTGCTGGGGGTTTAACTTTACCATCTGCTCTAACTTTATCTTTTAAAAATCCTTCATAAGAAGTTTTTGGAGTATAGTCTTCAAGTCCAGCTTCTCTATCTTTTTTAGTAGTTTTAGCTACATAGAAGAATCTAGCAGCACTACCTGAATCACCATAACCTACTCATTTATCATTAGACTGAGTTCAACCTTTTCCATAAATGTGATTATTGATTTCATATTTTTTATTTAATGAACCACCTTTTTTAGTTTTAGGGAATAGGTCATCAAGATTACCATCCGTAATCACATTTGCTGGAACTCTACCACTAGGTAATTTGTTATCTATTGTATTAAGCAATCCTGTTCCATACTTCTCTATATTTTGTTGTAAAGTACCTTCAATTGGTTTTCTAGCAACTACAATAGGTTCATGAGCTGGTTTTAATTGTTTTGATTTAGGAAACCCACTACCATATAATCACATGATTTGGTCTCTTATCTCAAACCCAGCATCTTCAACAGCTACTGCCATTCTATGATAAGTTCTTGAATGTGAGAAGCTTAATAAAAACCCTCCTGGTTTAAGTACTCTTAAACATTGTTTTCAAAACTCTTTATCATATGCTATCCCTGAATTATCTCAGTTATGATTCATAAAATTTAACTCATATGGTGGGTCTGTTACTATTGAATCTATACTATTAGTTTCTAATCCTAAGATTAAGTCTTTACAATTTCCTTGTTGTAATATTATTTTATTTAAATTTTCCATTTATTTTTCATCCTTTCAGAGATAATTTCTGCTACAAGCTGATTATATTGTGTTATAGATATAAATAGTGCATCTGTAAGTCCCATCTCTCTTTGTTTATTTTTTGTTTTTTTAATTTCCTGTTGTATAATTTTTATCTCCATATACTTTCTTATTAATCTTCACTCTTTTGTAAGAGTAAATTTATTTATTTTTTCTATTGATGTCATTAATCTTCCTCTAATTCTAATACTTCTTCTGTTATATCCCAAATACTCTCAATTCATTCATCAACTTGTTTTATTTCTTTTTCAAGCTCTTTAATTTTAACATATCTACTAATTTTATAATCTTCAAGCATATTTCTATATGCTGGATATACATTTTCACTATGCTCTATAGCATCATTTACTAACCATTCAATATCAGCTTTTGTTATTGTTATTTTTAATTCTTTACATTTCATTATTTCTTTCCTTTCATATACTATTATTATAACAAAAAAAAGAATATTTATATTCTTTTTATTTAGTTTTTTCCTAGTCATTTAATATACTCAAAAAAATTCTCAATACCTTCTTGCTTGTAAAGTAGTTTTTCTGACCTTTTTAAAGATTCTTCTGTGAATCTAAAATTTTCTAGTATTTCTATTTTGTAATTCATTTTCTCTTCTTTCTTTTCAATGTAGTTTTTTATCATTTTTTTACATTCAAATTATTTCAATGTAGTTTTTTACCATTTTTTTACATTGAAATTATTTCAATGTAGTTTTTTCATGATTTTTTACATCATTAATGTCAAAATAAGTCATTAAATTTGATTCCTTTCAATCTTTTTCATATTCTTCAAGTTCTCTTAATTCTTCTTTCATTTCTCATTCACGTCTATCTATCATACTTTGAACTTCTCATGGTAATTCCATTGGACACCCCATAGCAAATGCTACTATCCCAAATGGTGTAATAATAAAAGGTATAAGAACACTAATTATATATATTCATTGAAATTCAATTCAATGAGCACTATATACAATTATATCTTTATCAAAATCAAATGTGGCTCCATCATAT
>JACSEJ010000016.1_pt1 | contig 20007 bp, 32 predicted proteins | sample 8225461 | NCBI WGS metagenome assembly JACSEJ01 (sample SAMN15704941, study PRJNA253121) | viral metagenome | isolation source: viral RNA from sea star tissue | host: Pycnopodia helianthoides | place: USA:Seattle Aquarium | collected 2013 | reverse complement strand
AACAATACAACAAAAGGAAAAAAAACAAAATGGCAAAATTATACGATTACGAGAAAGTATTCTCACAACAACAATGGAGAGCGATTATTAAATTGTTAACCAACCACCCAGGCACAAACTTTAAATGCTTCTGAAAGTCAAAGTTTGACGGAGAGCTTTATTTGGTTCTAAACGGAAAAGCAAGATTTACAAACCAAGAGTGCGATTGATTTTTTATAATTAACGACGACGGTTCTGTTTATCGTTTTGAAAACGAAGAGAAATTTAACGGACGTTTTATATTAAGCTCACCGTTTCACAACATTGAAGGCGAAACGTTTAGATATAACATTAATACGCACCAATTCGAACAACCGAAGGAGTTAATATAATGCCGCGCTTCACAACTGATAAAAAAATATTAGTAAAATTATTAACCGACCAACAAAAGAAGTGAGCAACTCGCGGCCACGAACTTGTAAACATAGCAGACCCGAACAATATCGAAAATGTTAGTATGGAAGTATTATTGGAAGGACTTCAAGAAATGATTAAGATAGATAAGTTATTCAATAGGTCCTCCGATTTTATAAGTTTGTTAAATAAACTAAACGACGAAAAATTTCCGATTAACGAAAACGGAATAATTGAAACACCCATAGATTTAAAAGGACTTGAACCACTTAATATAATTGCCGAGTTCGAAGCATTAGGGATCAAGTTATACAAAGGAGACGCATAATGACAGAAGACGAAATACTTGATACATTAATACAAGATAAAGAACATATCTTAAAAGTATTAAAATTAATAAAAAACAAGTCAACAGAATATTTAAAACAAAAAGAAACAAAACAACTAATTAATCTTTTAGAAAAAGAGTTAGAAAGTTATGAGTTTATTCCAAATATGAGAAAGGGAGAATAATGACAAAATACACAAAAAAAGACTTAGCAAACGATTTAAAAAACCTTATCGGTTTTACGGAATGCTACACCAAATATTACACAGCGATTAACCCAAGAAACGAAAAGCAAACGCAGGAGTTAGAAAATGAAGTCGCTTTTTATAAGGAAAAGACAGACGCGTTATTTAGTAAAATACTAAATAATTGAAAGGGAGAATAATGGAAAAAACAAGAGAACAAATTAAAAAAAATAAGGAACAAAAAGAACTTGAACTTCTTGAAGCTCACAACGAACAGACATTAAAAAAAATATGTAAAATTGACGACATTATAAGAGAAGCAGTTAGAAAATTAACGCCACACGAAATAAAAGATTTAAGACGTTTTTTTAATACAAGAGACCACGCGGTTCATATAATACAAATGGCAGCCGATACATTAAATGATTTAATGAGAGAGTTCGAGTAATGAAGTATAGAGACATAACAACCCAGGAGTTAGAGAAAACATTAGAGAGCTGGGAAAGATTAAAAAAACGCACCGAACAAAATAAATATAAAGGCTGAGAAAAACAACTTATATTTATCAATAACGAAATAAAGATAATTAAAAAAATTATGAAAAAGGAAATGTCAACCGATTTAAAAGTATCATACGAACCATTCACAGCGGACGAGTTATTTAATAGTTTAACAAATATTATTTTTACAATGGGCCAAGCGTTCTTAACGGAGCATACAGATAAAAAAAGTTTGTACCAAGTTTTAAAAAACCAACGCGACGGTATTATCTCGGAACTTAAAAGTAGAATAGACGAAAGCGACGAAATGGTAAACCCCGCAACGAAAAACTTCCAAGACCATAAATTAGACCCAAACCATACACACGCGGCATAATTTAACAATGTAAGCGATTAAAAAACTTGATCGCTTAAATGGTTAAATTAACCAAAGGAGAAACGATGAAAAAAATAATTAATCAAAACACCGGAGAAGTAATCGATATCGATATCTCTGATATCGTTAACGCTGTCGAAAAAGAAATTAGCGTTAAAGACTTGACAGATAAATATCAAGAGCTTATTATTGCTTCCGATAATTTACAACAAGCGATAGAGCAAAGCGCGGAGCAAATGGAACGCGATAGACTTTATGAAGTAATCGAAAAGTCCGAAACTTACAAAATACAAACAAAAGTAAACGAAAATTTAAGTATCGTTAGGAATAAACTATTCGAGATATTAGAACCGGCCGACAAGGTCGAGACCAACGGCTGAAAGTTCACCAAGTCCAAAGAAGCCCAAAGAACGGTTGCAAATGTTAAAGAGATAAAAGATTTTATAAGCGACTTTAAAAATGGAGACTACCATATTATCGATAGGGACGGGTATGAAACAAAAAACGTGGATCCGGAGAAGTTTTTAACAATTAAAACAAGCGCGTCTCGTTTAATCATTTCAACACCGAAATTAAAAACCAAGGACAAAAATTAATGGAAGCGTTAAACATTCATTCCAAGAAGGCAATATTAAAAATTGCCCCTTCCGTTAGGAAGGAATATGCGGAATATCTTAACTCGTCCGTTAATGGGTTCCTGTATAGAAATGAGATTTCTAATTCTCAAATGTATAAAAACTTGAAAAAGGAAATTAATCATTTGGAAGCATGGGGCCTTGTCAAGAGAACCTTCAAAATTAAAGGTATCGACGTTTTCGTAATGGCGCAGTTAAAAAGCGACGCGGAAATAGTTCGAGAAAAAACCGTGGAACAATGACCGCTTGCGAACGCAATGAGAAGGAACAACAAATATTAAGCAATGGCCGAGTTAAGAAAACCTTCGCAATGGAATAAGGACGGGACAAAACATTACGCGTCAATATCGAGAATATTAGGGGTTGCCAATTCATACTTGGGAACCTTTGATAAGATACCGGCGCACATAATGAAAAAACTCCAAGAGTATGGCGGTCAGGTCGAGGAAGCATTACGCTTACATTTTGACTTTGACGTACCTTTAAGGGAATGCGTAAGTAATGAAAACTTCGTAAGACAATGAAACCTACTTCTTGATACATTGGAAAAAATGGAACTCGTACCGATAGAGTACGAACGAGAAATAAAAAGTGAGTCGGCTTATCAGTTTTATAATGAAGGTAATCTTTATATCGGTTTTGTCGATATAGTAGTCAAACATAAAAAAACCGGAGACGTTTTCTTTATCGAAGTAAAAACGAGAAACCTAAAAAATTATGGAGTTTTAGAAAGCGACCGTTTACAATTGGCCTTTTATCTAACGCTTAACGATTTAACCGTTAGAAAAGAAGCAAAGACGTACGAAGGGTACATTATGATACTCGATAGAAACGAACCCGTTATAGAAGTCGAAAAAATAAACGTCACAAAGAAAAACAAAGGAACCCGAGACGTTCTTTGATTGTTAGCAGCAGCGGTACACTATTACGATTTATTTATTCGAGATAAGATTGACGAGAAGTTCGCAAGCTTCAAAATTACAAAAGGAAAAAAATAATATGGTTAAAGAGTTTAAAGTATTTAACACGCGAAATAGTAGAAAAAACAAACTAAACGAAAAACCGGTTTACTACTTGGTTCAGATACTTAAAAATAAAAAAATACCGTACCACTTCGAAGGCGTAAGAATAGAAATGAAACTTCGAGATTACGAAAAACAAACCGAACAATTCAAAGAACGAGTTAATTTTTCGTACCACGTAGCCAAAACATTAAAAAATGGTGAGTGGTTAATTGTTATAATGTAAATAGAAAAAGGAATCAACAAAATGGAAAAAAACGAAATAGCAAATACAATAATCAAAGATAGCAAAGACCTGATTGTTAAGCAAGATATCGACGGAATGAAGCAAGCATTTCACCATATGAAACAATTCGCTCAACTTGTAAAACAAGATATGGAGCCAAACGTAGATTATGGCGTTATCATAAGGGGAGAAAAACCGACCCTTCTAAAACCCGGAATGGAAAAAATACTTCTTGCATATGGTTTATATGCCGAACTGGAACAATTAGCGGAGCGTATTGATATGCCCGAGAAGTTTGTATTCTACAAGTTCAGAGCAACACTTAAAACCGCAAACGGAACAATTGTTTCGGTCGGTTTAGGTTCTTGTAATAATCGCGAGAAGGCGAAATTAGGGATGAACTTCTACGACGCAATTAATAGCGTTATGAAAATAGCAATTAAGCGTGCCAAAATGGACGCGACGTTAGGACTTGGCGCATTCTCTGGGGTCTTTACCCAAGATATGGACGACAATGTAGTTAACAAGGATCAAGTCAAAGAAGTAGCGAAAACGTTCACAACAACAGCGAGCAAAAACCATATGCTTATATTCTACGGAGAATGTTATAAATACTTCTTCGGAAAAACCGGGAAGTTTGAACCGAAAGAGAAGGAACAAGTTAAGCCAATTATAGCTGCAACTATTGAAAAGTTCAAGAAGGACTTCAACCAACCAGACTTTTCAATTCATAAAAGTAGAACCCATTCCGATTTAGATAATTTATTTAATATCTTTAAAGAATTAGCAGAAGTTGAAAAAATGAAAGACCCAACAAATGAAAAATAAAATTGTTAAAATAGCGTTCGACGTAGCAAGCAACAAAACCGGGTACGCGGTAATAATTAATAAAAAATTATTTATGTCCGGAGTAATCGATTTAAGCGCCTATACAAAGCAACAAGACGCAACCAAAAAGAAAATGGGAGAGATATTTTTAAACGTATCAAAAATAATATGGGACGTTAATATCGAACTTTTCGGAAAGAACAAGGGAGAGAATGGGGAAGACGTTAATTTCTTTATCGTATTCGAACATAACAACCACGGCATTCCGTCGGTATCTCGTAAGTTAAACTTCTACTGCGGCGCATTCGCGCAGGCCGTAACTTCTCTTATGGTTATTGCTTTCCCCCATAATTATAGGAACTCGAACTATAAGTTCGTACAAGCGCAAGAATGACAAGCACGCATTCAAGCAAAGAACGAACACTTCGCCGGAGAGTATACAAAAGAGCACTCCCTAAAAATAGCGAACGCATTATTAAAAAAACAATATAACAATGATAAGCTTATTACCAGCGACGACGAAGCGGAAGCGATTATAATGGCCCATTTCGGCCAAGAACTTAAAGACGCGGAAAAGTCCAAAGGGGACAAGAAGGAAAGATTAACAAAGATCAAGTCCGTACGTATGAAAATACAAAAGAAAAAAGGGTACGTTGAGAAGTATAAGATAAGCGGACCAACTAAATTATACGAGTATCATTATAACGATTTATTAGCGTTAGAAAATGAACTTAAAGAATTAACGAGTTATTCGTTATTCGATTAGAAAGGAACGATATGGTTAACATTTTGGAATATTTCCAAATTGTCGAACTCAAACAAATATTAGATATTGGTTTCGACAACTTGGTAGATTTACCGCTTTCAACTATTAACAAGATAATTAAATATAAATTATATACGTTAAAAATTGAAGCAATAGAACACTACATTAAAACAAATATAAAACATTAATTTAAGTGTTATAAAGACGGAAGGTATTATAATTAATATAATGCCTTCTTTTCTTTTATGACTGATTAAAATAGGTCAAGTATCTAAATTACCAAACGCCGGAGCTCTTACGAGACTAATAGCTTCGTCGCCCGAAATACGCACGGCGCTTAAAATATTTAAGTCTGGACGCGCGGGAATATTTAGAGACTTACAAGCAACCGCCAAAAAATACAATTTAAATTATAAGGACATAAGGAAAGACGTAATCGCTTCATTGTTTACCGACCCCAAGAAATTAGAGAAAACACTCGTTTCATTAGGTCAACAAGGTAGAAAGTTAAGCGCCGCAGACATAGAGATAACGCAACAACAAGAAGGGGCGCTCGGTAGCGAAGGGTCGTTAAATAGTTCTTGGTTATCTTATGGCAAGTTCGAAAAAATAGGAGCAAGCGGAACCGGTAATTTAATATTAACATTAAAAAAAGGACGCTCATACACTTACTTTGGAGTTCCCGAGATTGTATGGAACGCAATGAGACAAGCAACCGCACACGCTGGGACTATTTTTTGGCACTCATATTTAAGAAGCGCAAAGACAACAATATCGTATCGTCAAGTCGCTGCGGTTTATCAAATGGGTAAAATGAACTACGGCCCTGACTTCGTAGCTCAAAAATTAAATAACTTAACAACGAGAGGGACAATAATATAATAATATGGCATTAGAATTAATTAGTTTTATCGACTTCACCGATTTTGAAAAGTATAGCGGAACGGACGAGTTTACAGATCAACAAGAAATTGAAAAGTATATTCGGGACGCGTCAATTAGAGTATTACAAGATTGTAATATTGGAAACTTACGCCTTGATTGAAATGACGGAGATATTAGCGACGAAGCGAAACACCACATACAAACCGCAACGTTAGTCTTAACTAACTTTTACGTAGATAACGAACTAAACCCGCAAAATGCGTCCAATAGTTTCGGACTTGGTAGCAACTCAATAAGTAGGAGTTCAAGTTCTTACGAACTACCGCAGGAATATTACGGCTCATTAATTAAAAGTGGGTATTTTCAAAATGTTGTTTATGATACACGAGAAGGAACCGAACAAGTCGGAGATTTAGGTTTTGCAGATATTATTAATGATACCGGACGATATACAGAATTACCAAACGGTAAGGAGTTAATTAATAAGATTGACGACATATCTATAACCGCAGACAAAGACGCAAAGGCTTCCGTCGTAGTTTCGAACGAAGCAAAACAAGAATCGCAAGCGGCACTCGACCAAATTAAAAAATTAAAAGCGTCAAGCATTGAAAACGATAGCGACGTATTAGGTTCAACCGTTAAGGAAGCGTTAGAAAACGTTGAAAAAGTACCCGGTCCGAAAGGCGACAAAGGGGACAAAGGGGACAAGGGGGATCCTTCAACAGTTCCAGGACCAAAAGGGGACCCAGGAGCGGACGCAATAGCTCCCGAGTTTTTCGAGCAGTCTTTAAGGTCGATAAACTACGCAGCACAAACCCAGTCATACGGTAAGAAGTCAACCGGAGAAATTGAAACAACCGGACTATTTAAAGAACTTAAAATAACTGATAATTATAAAACCTTTGTAGGTTTAGAGTTTAAAACTGTAAGAACTGATTATATAACTTTTAACATTAGAAATATAAAGTCTCACTATAAACCGGACGAGTATAACAGCACTCAATTTATCGACGGAACAATACAAGTCCAAGATATCGGACCAAGTATTGGTTATAAGAGAAACTTTAAAAGTTATAACATTAAATTAAACGACGAAAACGCAACGCAAGGAAATTATTATTTCGACAGGTTAAACATATCTTTTTATACAAAAGACGGGAGCGACTTATATTTAGGTTATACAGAAAACAACACAACAAGCGGGGGAAATAACCACGTTAAAAGTTTTGATATTTATGTTAATTCTGTTAAAGCAGTAGGAGTTAAAGGAACAGCCGGGCCGAAGGGAGACAAGGGCGACATTGGAAACCCAGGTGCCGACGGTATAGGAATTAAGGGCGATAAGGGGGACACCGGAAACACTGGGGCAACTGGGCCGAAGGGAGACAAGGGCGACGCTGGAACAACTCCAACGCAAAGCGTTAAAGAAATAACGAAAGAGTTATACCGCTCCACTGTAATTACTAAAACAGATTTAATTTTCGCGAGCACTAACGACTGAAACAGATTTTTAATAGGAGACGCAAACGCAATATATAACTTTACAGCCGACGGAAAAAACCACGAAACCGACACGCTCGAAATTGTAGTCTCCCGAGTACAAGACGTAGACGGAAACATTAACACCAGAGACCGCACCACTTTTTATTTAAACATAAACGACGTTAAACTTATTACGAGCACAACGCCTAACTCCGATAACGTAATAGGAACAAATATATTATATGCGCCAGAGACAGGGAACCAATACCCATTAGCCATTAGGTACAATTTAACGAGAAACGAAAGCAACGAGTTATTTATCGCATTTCTGGACGGGTACAGTACACGAGACGGGGGCGCCCATATCGGACAATTAAGCGTTTCAATAATCGCGATAAAACAGAGAGGAATAATTTAAAATGAATAACAAATACCGCAACATATTAATATTGATCTACGGAATAGCAATAATATTATTATTCTTTTTTCTGGTTATCGAACCTTTTGTAATCAAGGACGGTTTAGAAGTAAACACCAGTAAAACATTATTAACTGCCGTGACTTTTCAAATGGGAGTTTTAACGGCCTATTTATTTAACAAAGGAGGTGGCAATGGCAAACATTAAAAAATGAGTAATTAATTTTATTCCAAATATCATTAAAACAATTAATTTAATTATTAAGGCGTTAGTTTTTTCAAGAAATACACTGGAAGCAATAGAGACACAACTAATCGATATTAAGAGTACAAAAAAAACAATTAAAAGAAATAAAAAAAATATTTAATATTAAATGGGCTCATTGTTCCTTGGGCTCATTTTGTAAAAAATACACTTTTATATAAAAATAATTAAAAATAAAACCCTGATAATACGGGGTTTTTTTTATATTCTTAAAAATAAATAAAGAAAATACAACAAAAACATATTTTATGTGTTAGTATTAGAATATACAAATAAAACACGAAGGAAATAACACAATGGAAAAACAAATAAGAAAATTACATACAGGACTAAACGTTATATTAGAAGGCGACGTTAACTATGGAAGCGATATGGACCTAATCTATAAAGAGTTCAACAAATTAAACGTTATAACAGTAAGCAAAGATCCAGACAATGGGGAATTAATACTATCAACAAAAGCAGTTCGTTATAATTTAAAAAAATAATAATAATAAAGAAATAGAGCAGGAAATACCTAAAAATATAGATCCGTGCTCGCTCAACAAGAAGGACATAACACAATGGCAAAAGTAAGCAACCCATACATAAACGGAATATTAAAAATAACATATTCCGAACAGGAAATAATGAATATAGCAAAAGATACACGCGACCATTTCGAGCAAATTATACAGCCCGATTATGAAGGAGAATATAAAGGTATCGTAAACATAGAAGGTTTAAACAGCCTAATCAAAGTACTAAACGCATTTATCAGCGGAAAAATAAACATTGACAACAACATAGCGCAAAGGGTTATATTAGTAAATGGCACAGAAAGATTAAACCTGGCCGTAATCGAAAACCTAAATAACAAATATAACGATATGTTAGATACTGACGACTTAAAACAAATGGAGGAGAAATAATGGCGGCAATGATACCAGCAACATTAATAACTGATAAAAAAGAAGTAAGAAAACTTATGGAGGAAAGGGTTAAGTTTCTATTTAAGGAAATAATCGATATACAATTAGGCGACCCAAGGGAAACAACCGTTCACCAATTAAGGAAAGCGCAAGACTACGAAAACACAGTCCAAAGAATAGCCCTATTTTTAGGCAACTTTGAAAACTTAAATATAAGCAAAGACGGAAAAATTACACCAACAAGCGGGCAAGATTTAGAACCTCTAATGCTTACAGATATTTATAAGCTTTTCGGAATTGAAGGAGTTAAATAATGGAATTAAAACACAGAACAAAAAGCGAACGTCCAACCCTGGCGCTTTTGGAAAAAATACTGCAAGAACATAACGTAGAATATAAAAACGATTATGTAAAAACAGGACGCACTATGATTAGAACAGATATATCATTTACGAGGAAGGAATATATAACGAAAATATCATTAGATTTATTCCATTTTATTTATAACAATTATTTAATTTTAGGAATGAAAGAAAAGGACCAAAGAATAAGCGTTTCAAGATTACCGGAGAAATGCGGATCTACTTACTGGGAGGGAAATATCAATGACTAAAACAATTAACATAACCGACGACCAAATAAGGGTAATATTTAAGATTATGAAAAACGAAAAACTTAATAATCTTTATGCCACTCATTTTGACCTAATGGAAGGAACCGCAACTGTTATTTTCAAACAAGAAAGGAAAGAATTATTTTTTTTAATTGATTACGACGCAACAGAATATAAGAAGGCCACCATTAAAGAAATACCACTTAAAGGGCAATATCAAGGAATGAACGACGAAGTAATCAGATACGATAAAGACGCTGACCGTTTCTTAATAACTTACAGAAACCAAAGGGATAAATATAACTAATGCGCCTTTGAAAAAGCCCGATGGTATACTGCGGCAGTAAATACACTCTACTAAAAAAATTAATTCCTTTACTACCTAAAAAAATAAATAATTTTTATGACGCATTCGGAGGAAGCGGAACGGTAGCGATCAATATGTTAATCAGAGCGGAAAAAGTACATTACAACGAACTCGATTTTCAGGTTTACAATCTAATAAAATATATAACAAATAACTCGTTCGAAAAAGTACAAGATAAAGCGCAACATTTCATTAGACAATTTAAGTTGGAGAAAAGCGACGATAAAATAAATATTGTTTATTTCAATGAGTTTATGAACTATATAAACGATCATTATTTTCCTTATGAAATACCACCAACGGAAATGGGCTCCGATTATTACAAGAACCTAAATATTGCAGCTGTTTTATTAATAGTGATCCAATACTCATTTAACGGCAATTTCTCATTTACCAATAAGGGGAAAATATCGGCAACCTACGGATACACAACAGGCTCCGACTATAAAATGACAGTGGCAAAAATTAAAGCGCTCCAAAGCTTACCGCTGGGTAATCTTAAATATTCCAATGTAGATTTTACTGACGCAATAAAAAACGCAAAAGCTGGCGACTTTATATATTTAGACCCACCATATTATAAAACTAATGTTGATTACGGAGAAACCTGAACGGACGATATGGACGATCGCCTATTTAAAGCATTAGACGACGCACACGCAAAAGGCGTACATTTCGGATTATCTAATACATACACAACAATTGCCGGCGAGCACAACGATAAACTAAAAGAATGAGCCGAAAAATACCACGTCCATTTCTGGGATAAAAACTATAACTATATGGGAAACGTCAACAAAAAGAATGTCGAAGTATATATAACTAACTACGAACCCGAGGAAGCAAAAGAAAAACAAATAACCCTATTTTAATTTATAATTATTTATAAATGGCAAAAGCGAAAGACTTAAATAAATTGATTAAGAATATCAACAAATGAAACAAGCAGTACACCAGCGAGGAGTACACGAAAGAACACCCACCAACGAAGGCTGGGTTTTTTCATTTCACAGGAATAACTTGTGACGACGTATACAACTACAAACTACGAGAGGGACAGGGGAAAGAAAAATATAAAAAGATTAACGACGCAATAAAAAAGAGCTTTAACTTTATCGGCTCATTCTACGAGGAACAACTACTTAAAAATAAAAACGTTATAGGGGCGATATTTTTATTGAAAACAACCTTCGGATACCGAGAGACAGATAAAGACCAGAGCCAGACTGTTAACATAGTTATAAGCGATAAAAATGAAGGACCTAATAAACTAACATAATGAGAAACGAACAATTACTGCAACTTTCACAATTCCAATATTTCAATGAACTCCTTAACGATATGCGCCAGAGTAAAAGGCCAAGGGTTAATAAGCTTTATTTCTCTGGAACACGTAAGAGCGGCAAGACCCGAGGATATCAGAACTTTATAATAAGCGCCTTAATAGACCCACTGATTAAATGCGACGCCTACCTGGTAAGAAACCAAGTACAGGACGCAACCGAGCTTTTCACAGATACAAGGGAAGTTATGGACGAGCTGGATATAGAACAGATCAAGGCAAACAAAACAGCACGAACCCTAACATATGGGAAAAATAAAATTAGAGTAATCGGAGTAGAGACCAATAAGAAACAAAAGAACAAGTCAACCAAGAAATTAGGAATGGCTGGGGGAAAGAATAAAGACTACGGCATTATCGTTTTCGAGGAGGCGTATGAGTTTAAACAAGACGACACGCACGCATTAATCGAGGCAATCAGAGGGTATAAGTACTTCATAATAATTTATGCGACTAATCCCTGATCCATAATGAACTGATACGTAGAATATATTAATCAACTACTTCCTTTTAACGAACACCTACTACGTAAAGATTATCAGCAATTTAAATATGATAAAAAAAATAGGCGATTAATCCATTACTCCTCATTTAAAACCAACCCGTATATTACAGCCGACGAAATAGAACAATTTAAAGAGCTCGAAATAATGGATCCACAAAGGGCCAGAATATCAGTGTATGGACTGCCAGGTATAGCCGAGGGCTCTGTTTATAGCGGTTATTATGAGGCCATATTACCATTGGCGCAGAACCCAAGGTGATATCAAGAGACGGATTACTTTGTAGGAGGCATTGACTGGGGAGAACGCCGAGACACAACAAGCGCCCAACTATGAGCCGTAGGGTTTGGCTTAAAGTTTGTCGCAGGTATTAACGAGTACACACACTCAAACAAGGGAAACGTACTACAAAAGACCAATAAAGATATGTGCGCCGATATTCTCGATATGTATATTAAATATTCCTATCAGTACCCAAAATTACGCCAGCAAGGAATGAAAATATACGTTGATTATTCCGCCACTGCCATTATCGAACTATTAAACGACGAAGCAAGACAACGAGGGGCCGATAAGTTTTTACACTTTCAGGCCTGCGTTAAATACCCAATTAAGCAACGTATCGACCATTTCACGTTAGCAATGAAATTAAGAAAGTTTTTTTTAGTTTTCGATAATTTCCCAGCTTTAACAAGAGAGCTGCAAAATAGCCAATACGGAGATAACGGGGAAAGGTTAGATATAAACGACCACAGCATAAACGCCAAAGAGTACGCCCTCGCTTTCGTAATGAGAAACTTAACCAGAGGGTTTGACTTTGCTTTCGAGGAATAAAAGTATATAATTAATTTATGAAAGCAAAAGCAACAGCAAATTATAGCGACCCATTTAAACGCGGGAGATTAAGACGATTAACAAAGAAACAGAAAAGGGAAATAAAGGAAATAATCAATGCGAACAGTTAAACAAAGAAATAAAGGTTTTACGCCAGAGAAAAAAACAACCAAGGCCGGCTTTTTAGAACGCCTGGAAAATATAGACTTTTGAAATGGAAAGCACGAGTTAGGAATACACGCCGCACGTTTACTATTAGGAAAAGGGATCCAGTTTACGGCAGACAATGAAAAATTGGAGGACTTTATAAATAAAGTTTTTGATTATAACAATATCGCCGAGTTTCTTTTCACAGCCACTTATTGAATGAGTAGAAAGGGCCGCGTAATCGCAACCGTAAGCAAACAGGGAGATAAATATTTTTTAGATATCGCAAAGCCTCAATGATATAATCGAGTAGCAAAGGTAAGAATTAAGCCCGAGCTGGCCGTTATCTACAAAACAATTATAATATCTGATAAAACATTTACGATCAGAGAAAAATGAGATAAGGAAAAAGTAGTTAGAGAATTAAACGGAGTAGGCGACGAAATAACACTGGAAGGCCTAAACGAACAATTAGCGCCAGAGGACCAGATTAAAGAAGTAGAAACCCATAACCTGGGGTTTGTACCTGTTTTTGAAATGTTAAATAATCCAATCAGCGGTACAACACTAACACCTAACGCCACAGGAGATTATGCGTACGAAATGTTAGCCGACGCTTACCCAGTAAGGCAAATGGAGGAATTGATTAATCACGTTTACCGTACATTAGCCGAGGAAACAATACTGAACCAATCAAAAGTAATAGGTTATTACGACAACCAGAACATAAGCAAATTATCGTCAGAAAGCTCACGCCTGAAATATCTAACCAAACGTTTATTTTTTAATGTTAAGAGCCCAGGAGGAGACGGACGCGAGCCCTCTTTTGAAAAGATACAACCCGTTAGCGGTTATATCAAGGAACTAACTGAAACAGCCAAAATGTTAAAAGGCCAGTATTATGACGGCGCAGGTTATAGCACACAAGACGACGCAGCCATTGACACAGCCACACAGACATTGTACGCCAAGTCAAAGGACGTAGCGACTACTAAACTAAAACGCGATAATTTAACCGAAATAATGCTTCGCATAATAGACTGTATTTTAATATATGCCGACCAATGACAGACTGATAACCAAGATAACCGCCCCTATTCTTTCGAAATAAGGGAAAACTTAAATATATCAGAGGTAGAAACAGTTAACAACGAAATAATCAAATTGGACGCAGGGCTGGAAACGTTAGCCGAAGCCATAGCAAACATAAGAGGGATCAGCGAGCAAGAAGCCGAAGCCATAGCAAAAAAAATTAAAGAGGAGCAAGCGAAAAAGGAAGCAGAAGCATTAACCCAAATGGCACAGTTTGAAGCAGCACAGAATACACAGCCGGGAAATAACAGCAACCAAGAACCACCACAGAACCAACCAAATAGGGAAAGAAACGAGAATGCCACAACTTAATCAATATAAAATTAATAAACTGGTAAAAAGTATACAATTACCAAAAACAATAATCGACCCCAAGGGCCGCATTTTTGCTTTTCCTTTCGATATCGTTTTAGGTACAGCGAACAGCTCCGAAATAGGACTTACTACGGAAAACCTGGAACCTGCCGACTTTGGAAGTTTTCAAAAAATTTTTTCAGGAAGAGACAGTGTACTAATCCAATGAGAAGGCGCAACAAAATTAATTAAGAAACAACCCACCGATAATTTCCTAACAAAAGAATATCAGGTAGGAGTTAATCGAAGCGGGCAAATAGTAGAAACCACAAGCTCCACCGAGTTTACCAGCTCCGCCGAGGATACTGATTTTATCGCGCAAAGAATTAACAAGAACATAAAAATAAGGTTTGACAATTGAAACCCGGCAGATAAGGACTTTTTTAAGTTTTATATTATTCCACAGACAAATAGCGCAAACATATTTTATATTTCAAACGCAACGATATTTAAAGATATATCCGATAACTCTTTTATTTTTTCAGAGGTTATATTTTCAAACATTAAGGACGAGATAAGCAACTCCGGACGCTCAATTAATAACTTTATACAGTACGCCGCACCTGGCGAAGGTTTCGCATTTCCTAAAATATCAAGTACTGGCGCAAATGACGAACCGAAAATATCATTAGACGATAACCGCCTTTTAGATAAACCAATAGACGAACTGCAGGTAGAATTCTACGGAAACGTAGTGCTTAACTCTGTTTACGCAATGGGGAGAAAAACAGCAAACACATTTAACGATAAGACCAATAAATACGAACCCAGCAAAGAATTAAGAGCCCCCCACTTAATATTTCCGCATAAGGCAACCGCACCACGTACCGACGAGTTAAGCCGCACCTCTGGAATAGAGGGAAACTATTATTTACTTACTGGCGCAGAAGCAGATATGACGACATATTGAACTGACTGAAAGGAAAAAATAGCAGCCTATGGCGATTATTCCAAATTAAAAAATTATGAAGGAACACTGATCACAAATGTTTCAAAAACAAAGGCAACCAATGACACAGCAACAAAGCGCTCATTCTGGGACGCAGGGTTTACGTTTAACCTAACCGATTTTTCTTTTGGAAATACAGAGTGGAACCCATACGTAAAAAGCGACGAAATAATAGTAAACGGAAACTTAACAGTTTCAGATTTTAATTTTTTTAATGCTGTTTGTAATATGGAAGTAGAAAAACTCCCTTTATCAATTACACAATCGACCGTTTGAAGTATTAAAGATATTCCAATTATTGGCGGGTTTTTAAATACTATAACGTTTGGACTGGTACCGACCTGGGCAAACTCTGACAAGGTAATAGCTGCCAAATTAATAAACGGGTTTATCAGCTGTATCTCGTACGACTTTAACGCCACAGGAATTGAAGCATTAGAGGGCCGCCTGGTTATGGAAATGTTTAAGAATGACACCCAGGACGATATAGGCGCATTATTAGGAACTAATAGTTTAACCTCTGGGTTTAGGTTTAAATTGACTGACGAACTGGACGATAACGGAACCATAAAAAACACTATTAATTTAGCCCAAGACACAGGAAAAAATGGTTTTACCATTGACGCCAACACTCGACCAGTAGACCCCAAGCTGGAACAACTGGAAGGTTATATTTTGGATCTTATAAATATCAAGACAATAGGCAAATGCGATTATAAAATAACCGCCTACTCAAAGGGCTCCCCTGTATATTCTGCCAAGTTTCAAACTCGCGGAAAGTTTGCAGGCGCAATTAGGGAATACTCCAACACTATAAAATTATCTAACTGAAAAGAGGAAACAGGGCAATATATAGATTTCCCCGAGCAAGTAATACCACCCAACCCTAACACTGGCGAAAACTTACCAAACGATTTTATTATCAACCTAACCGCCAACTCACTAATCGGAACAGACACACAAGCTGACGATAATTATATCTCTATGATTAAAGACCTTAAAGATATGTTTAACCTGACGCTGGACGAAATGATAAGCTCCGGTTATAAAAGTTTAAAGTTTGAAATTGAAACAACTGACAACGGGGGAAACTCTGGCGTTATTCCAATTTTTGAAACGTTAGAAAATATAAAAAACAATGCGCCAGTATGAGACGGCACAAGCGAGGGAATACTTAAAGGGCTGGAATTACTACATAACGAAACCAACTCGTACCCTTTCACTATTCTTTATAGTTTATTAACAGACCCAACAACTCCAATATCAAAAGACGCAGGAACTATTACAAACCAGGTAGGCGCCTTTTATATTCTTAAAAAAACAACCGGGGAGTATTTCGTATCTATGAACGGAGGAGCCGGAGATATATTATTTAACGGAACAGGACACGGCGAAACGTTAATAACAGACCCGACACAATACGAACAAAACGGCCTGCCAGTTTTTAAAAATAAAATAAAATTAATAAAAGCCTCCATTATTTAGTATAATACTATTAGGAACAACGATATTAAGTTTTGAAGTAAACACCCACACGGGACGGCCAGAAAAAACTGAAATATCAATTGTTCCTATTTTTTATAAAAAAATAGAAGGAACAAAAACAATATGCCAACACCTGACGCAAACACAACACCAACGACAGAAAACGCAAACAACACAACACAGCCAACAACAACCGTTGACAATTCCGAAGTAAACAATTTAAGATCACAAAACGAGGAATTAAAGGCCGAGTTAATAATAGCAAATAAACTGCCCGAGTTAAAAAAAGCATTTAAGCAAAACGGCGGAAACAAAAAAAGCTGAAATGATTTTTTTAAATTAAACAAGGACGCATTACTAAAAACAAATGACGCCAATAATTTTATTAAAGAAATTAAAACAGAAAAACCATATTTTTTTAAAGAACTAACAGAGAACCAAAAAAAAGATTTTGACACAAAGGCAGCATTAGAAAAAGACGCCGACAAGTTAGAGACAAAAGACCGAAAAGAACAAAAGAAGGAGTGGTTAGGAACCAGCCTTCACAAAAGAACAAAAATATAAAATAAAAATAGGAGATAAACAAAATGCCAACAAACATTCCAACAGGCCAACCAATGTCAATAACAGGGACAATTTCGGACAAAATAATTTTTGAAAAAACACTTCAAATTATACGTTCAAAAGCAATCGGAGTTTATGCTGCCGCGACCTTAAGCGCGACAGGAGAAGGAAACACCGACGTTTACCGTATCGCTGATATGATAAGCTCCCAAGAGTACACAAAGGCAAATAAAAACGATATGCCTGACGAACCAAATGTGGAACAAATATATCTACATAAAGATAATAAAAGAAAATACGGATACGAAATAGAGGATTTTGACAGAGTAGATATTGGATCAGAGTTTTCAAGTATCGAGGACGTAATCGCCGGTTCAGTAGGTTTAGGAATTGCCGCAGAATTAGACTGCGAGTTTTTCAAAGCAGCATACAACACAGCAGTTTCAACTACCAACTTTACAGTTAACGCGAAATATTCAAGCGCAACCACACAAGCAGAAATGGACACTATGTATTTTGAAACAGTAGATACAGCGTCAGCAATAGAGGGAACAGTAGACAAAAGCATTATCGGGGTAGATAAAACCGAGTTAATCGCGTTTATGAAACCACAAGCAGCCGCTCGTTTTATTAAAAACGGAAACGGCGGAGATAAGAACTACTCAAATTATATGGACGGTCAATTTTCCGAAGTTAACGGTATCAATATTAAAGCTTACCCACTATTAGGAAAAAATATATCAAAGGACCAGTCTTTCTCCAAAGATAAAGCCTATGATTTCTCCAAAGTAGAAAACTTAACAATACATACCCAAGCAATAGCTTTTAGTTTTAGAATGGTAAAAGTAGCAACCAATGAAAAAGCAGAGAGCGGAAACGCAATAACAATTTTTAAATATGATTATGGAATTGCCATATTAAGACCTAAATTAATTTATTTAATTGCCAATGCGACACCAACGCCTTTAACATATGCGAGATCAGAGGATACACCAGCTCAATTAAGAGGCGTAGACGGAACAATTGCTGACCTTTCCAAACACGAAAACAAAGAACACAAAAAGCATATGGATTATTTACAAGAGCAAGCAACCACAGGCAAAGCGCCAGTCGGTAGAACTGCTGGAATTATTGATCCAGAAATTGCCATACTTAAACAAGAACTTAAACAAGCGATTAAAGAAGCAAAAGAACTTAAACAAGCAAAAGCAATTAAACCAGCAAAAGCAATTAAAGTAGAGCCAATTATTGCTGATAATTAAAAAAATTATAAAAATAATTAAAACTAAAACCCTGAACTTTCGGGGTTTTTTTTATATTCTTAAAAATAAATAAAGAAAATACAACAAAAACATATTTTATGTGTTAGTATTAGAATATACAAAAAAAACACAAGGAAAATAACACAATGGAAATAAAAAACAACTTACAAGCTGAAATGATAAGACGCTTACATTCTGAAATAAAAGAACAGCAACAAGAAATTAAAACATTAAATAAAATTATACAATCAATAAAAAACACAATCGATAACGATTATCTTAATTAAAAAAATACAAGGTGGAACGTAGCATACCGTTTTAATCACTACGAGAAAGATATAACAATGGAACAACCAAAAAAAACAACAATGGAATTAGCAAACGTTTATATAGAGCAGCAAAAAGCATTAAATAAACAGTTCGCACTATTACAAACCGATAAGACATATTTAATTTATAAAGATATGGAAAAAGAACTAAACTTTACCAAAAGCTTAATAATGGAAACAATGGAAAATGACAACATTATCAAGACGCAGAACTTTAAGTTTACAAAAGGCAAAGAAACAGTAAGACAAGTACCTAATTTTTCTGTTATCAAAGAGTTTATCGAAAGTGTTAAAAATGGAACCGTTTATTTAGTAGACGAAAACAATAACCCACTAACACTACAAGCAGACCAATTTTTTAAAGAGAGCACAACAAAAGCGAGGCTGACAATAACAGCACCAAAGGAGATTAAATAATGGGACACATTAAATTAAATTTTAGATTATCAGAGGAGGACCTTAAAGTAGTTTATCGTAAAAGATTAAACGCAGCATTAGAAAATTGCAGCTCAATTTATTTAGATACACCGTCCGAAATTAGAGTTATGAAAATGGGTTATAATAAAGCGCTGGAAATAATTGAACTATATGAAGCAGAAGCCAACAAGTTTAAACAATTAGCCGCACCAATCGATACAGACGCAGAACTTACTGACGCTGACGAACAAGACGACAACGAAGCAGACGACGAACCACTATATAGAGATAACCACACCGATTAATTAACAGAGTAAGCCATTAAAATATTTAATGGTTTAATCGGTTAAATAATTAACCAAAAGGAAATAAAACAATGGAACATATGTCATATAAACACATTAAAAAACTTAATTTTATAAATTATAGACAACAAATGCAGCCAGAAATATTTAACTCGATTTATTACTTAAACGCCAAGAAACAAAGCACCGAAAACTTAAAAAACTATTTAAAACAATTAGAT
>JACSEJ010000013.1_pt1 | contig 20632 bp, 16 predicted proteins | sample 8225461 | NCBI WGS metagenome assembly JACSEJ01 (sample SAMN15704941, study PRJNA253121) | viral metagenome | isolation source: viral RNA from sea star tissue | host: Pycnopodia helianthoides | place: USA:Seattle Aquarium | collected 2013 | reverse complement strand
CACAATCCACTGCCTTGGTCCACTTGGCTACGTCCGCCCTGGAAAAACAAACCAACCGAACAACTCCGGGCGGGGTATTTCATCGGAGGGTCGTTGTTTCAAATGATCGAGACTGCGTCGACAAGTTCGACTCTATCTGCTTGTCACATATTCAGATTCAGGGAATCTAGACCATTGGAACGAAGGAAGTATCAAAGAATTGGAACATGCATTCATTGATGCTTTTACTGGAACGGGTTGAGGAGTAGATCTGGTACATCTGTACTATCCAGATCTCATAGTAGTAAAAAGGGATAATAAGGATCAGGGAATTCAACTTTTTCAGAAATGAAGGCAGTACTTAATATGCATTCAACATATTAAAATATGCAATCGGTTCCGTTTGATGAATAAATACAAATGTCTTTCAGTTAATTCGAAAGAAAGTTTGATGCAGGTGAATCGGAACAGGATTGGTAGGCGTCAATCGATCCGTGTAACGTATCAAATCTTTAACGTATAAGTTCGTTATAAGTCCGGGCTCATTCCGATATAATATGATTTCGGACAGATCTATTGTCTAGCCGAGTGAAGATCTATTTGTAACGGGGCAGAAGGTGACTTCTTTTGGGCCGCAATCCACATAAATTTTGAACAAGGGGTGATATATATACGTTTCGTCCCAACAGACTTCTTTATTCTATTGTTCGAGAACGCATTCCATCCATGAAATATGTGTATTCTTATGACAATAAATATGGGTCTGGAAAACCATGTGATGATTTTAGTTTTAGGTGGAGAGAGAAAACGAACCAAGGATTTTTCTTTAGTTTAGCTAGGATGGATCAACTCCAAAGAATTTTCCTTTCCGGGTATTTGAAATATCCATTTATCACTTATATATATAGTTCAAGAATATATTAGATTTACCGCACATAAAATATTGTAGATAATCCTAGTTGCTAAAGATCTTCGCCCCGATCTTTAGCAAAGGGATAAATACAGCCGGGATTCTCGATTGAACGGATTGAAAAGCACTTCGTTCAACCCCAACGGAATGTGTTGCGTAAAGCCACATGTCCGATCGATACTTTGACTGGACCATGGATTGCTTGAAACATATGATATTTGAGAGAACTCTCGAGTTTCTCGAAAAGCTAGTGATAAAAAAAACCTTGTTTCTTTTATGCTACAATTAGTTCCAGTTCTACGATCCGAACTATTTGGATTGGACAGATTAGACAGATTGGATCGGACAGATACTTCTATAGATCCCCTTGTTTTGTTATAGATTCCCTTGAGAATAAAAGGAAAAGAGGAAGCAATTCATCATACTGGCTAGGAATCCCCTACACCTTATTTATAATATTCCAATGATCAATCCTAATTACTTACTATTTATTCGAACGAAGGCCAAGATCCAATAGACTGGGATTAATCATTCATTAGAACTTTGGGTCTATCGGAAGTGGATTAGTAACCCCAATAATGTAATGGATAATGATTGCATATCATCATGTCAGTCATTACTTAACTTATTTTCTCTCCCCCCCCCCTTTTTTCTTAATGAAAAAAGGTTTTTTTATAGGTGCGATCATCTGGTATCGGATCAATTTCGATCGATGAGGAATAATAATCTGCCTGCCCTGTTCCAACGTTCCCATCCATCGATCTCGATAAGGACATGAGGAGAATAGTTGATATGATCCAAAAAACTCTTCAGGGCCAAGTCATAGGAACTATGATGGGATATGTATAAGAGTAGTGTAACTTAGTGGAATGTATAGGGCTATACGGGCTCGAACCGTAGACCTTCTCGGTAGAACAGATCAAAGTTATTATTATCAAAATGATTTGAACTGTTCCAGGAACCCAACATGCATTTTCTCGCATTGGGCTCTTTCATTAACTGATGGAAAGATCGGTTAGTCTGCCATTCTCCTCTTTCTAGGAAAGATACTAATATGGCTCCGTGTGCTCCAAATTATTACCCTTCGGAGCAATCCCAAAGTTATTCAAAAGGTTTCTTTGACGTAGGTCTGCCTTGCTTGGGCATAGATTGACTCAAATAGAGTCTCCTCTATCGCTCCAAAAGTAAAATATGACACTTCATACACCTAAAAGTTCATAGAGCGAAAAGAATATATTTTGAGGTCCCCGTATTATACTCATTATGCCTGGCATTGAACGGAGCTTGGGATTGACCATATCAATTAGATTCGTAATTCGAATTCGAATCGGATCGAACTTCATCTTTGTCATGCTATTGTTCCCCAGAGAAACAAATTGATAGAGTAAGACTATTTCACATAGAATCTATTTCGTGGATCGGACGAATCGATAAACTCTCTCGAAAACCATTGGCGCACGTGTAAACGAGGTGCTCTACCTTGCTGAGCTATAGCCCTTCCTTGCCAATCTTGGTGATACACTACTATACTAACCAGATGGATCACTTTCTGTCAAGGTAGATATTGAATGATCCGATACTATGATCCAATACGTTCTAATAAGTTCGATCTGTGCCAGGGACACATTGTCTATACGTTCAATTCCATTTAGAATCGTTTATAAGTCCAACTCTACCTATGATAATAAATGACCCACTTAACTCAGTGGTTAGAGTATCGCTTTCATACGGCGAGAGTCATTGGTTCAAATCCAATAGTAGGTAAACTTATTAGATACCATTGAAGAGTCGATGGCATCTAATAAGTTTTACTCCACTTGTTTGGATCGAGACGGAACATTGAATCCATTTTAAGATCATTATAGTAAATGTTTAATTAGAAACGGGGGGGCTAGCATTGATAGCCTCTAATCGTGTTCTAGCTCTTTTCAGAGCTACATCAGCCTCAATTGCTTGTCTTTTACCTTCGGCTCGAGTTAAGTCAGCTTTAGCCATTTGAAAAGTTTCCTGGGCCTCTTTGAGGTTGATGTCAACATCTCTCTCTGCATTATTTACCAATATAGTGATTCCATCATTGTCTATCTTGGCGAAACCGCCCATCAAAGCCATAGTTGACCACTGCCCATTGAGACGTATTTTCATAACTCCTATATCTACAGCTGCTACAAGTGAAGCATGATTGGGTAATATGCCAATTTGACCGCTATTAGTAGATAGAATTATTTCTTTAACTTCTGAATCCCAAATGACTCGATTAGGAGACAGTACACGAAGATTTAGGGTCATTTTCAGAATTAACTTTCCACTTTGGAGTTCAGTTCATAGCCTTCGCGGTAGCTTCATCAATGTTACCCACCAAATAAAAAGACTGTTCGGTAAGACCATCTAATTCTCCGGAAAGGATCATTTGAAACCCTTTAATTGTTTCCATGAGACCAACATATTTGCCGGAGAAACCTGTGAATACCTCTGCTACAAAAAAGGGTTGTGATAGGAAACGTTCAATTTTTCTTGCTCTTGCTACGATTAAACGATCGTCTTCCGATAATTCGTCCAGTCCAGGAATGGCTATAATGTCTTGAAGTTCCTTATAACGTTGTAAAGTTTGCTTAACCCCTTGTGCAATTTCGTAATGTTCTTCGCCTACGATCCAAGGTTGGAGCATAGTCGATGTTGAATCTAAAGGATCCACTGCTGGATAGATACCCTTGGCAGCTAATCCTCTCGATGGTACGGTAGTAGCATCTGAATGTGCAAATGTTGTAGCAGGAGCAGGGTCGGTCAAGTCGTCAGCAGGTACATAAACTGCTTGAATCGAGGTTATAGATCCCTTTTTTGTGGAAGTAATTCTCTCTTGCAAAGAACCCATTTCCGTGGCAAGGGTTGGCTGATAACCCACGGCGGAAGGCATTCTGCCTAATAGGGCAGATACCTCTGATCCCGCTTGGACAAAGCGGAAGATGTTATCTATAAATAATAGTACGTCCTGCTCATTTACATCTCGGAAATATTCGGCCATGGTTAGAGCAGTTAAACCGACTCTCATACGAGCTCCTGGTGGTTCATTCATCTGACCATAGACCAGAGCCACTTTTGATTCTGATATGTTTTGTTCATTAATTACTCCCGATTCTTTCATTTCCATGTAAAGATCATTCCCTTCACGGGTACGTTCTCCTACTCCGCCAAATACAGATACCCCTCCATGAGCCTTAGCAATGTTGTTGATCAACTCCATAATGAGTACTGTTTTACCCACTCCAGCTCCTCCGAATAAACCGATTTTTCCCCCACGGCGGTAAGGAGCCAAAAGATCTACTACTTTAATGCCTGTTTCAAAGATGGATAATTTTGTATCCAACTCTGTAAAGGCGGGAGCAGATCTATGAATAGGAGATGTTGTGCGAGCATATACAGGACCCAAATTATCAACAGGTTCTCCAAGAACATTGAAAATTCGTCCAAGAGTAGCTCCACCAACTGGAACACTCAGAGGAGCCCTTGTGTCAATCACTCTCATTCCTCTCGTCAAACCATCTGTAGCACTCATAGCTACAGCTCTGACCTTATGATTTCCTAATAATTGTTGTACCTCACAAGTCACCTGAATTTCCTGACCGGCTGTACCTTGACCCTTAACTGTTAATGAATTGTAAATATTAGGCATATTACCTGGGGGAAAAGAGACATCCAGTACTGGGCCAATTATTTGGGCAATATGTCCCACATTTTTTTCCACAAGTGTGGAAACCCCAAGAACAAGAGAATTGGTTCTCATACAAAATGGAAATTCTTTCCATGAAGAATAGATAGATCTAATTTTGCCCATATTATCAAAAAAAAAAAATGTTCCGTATCGGGTCGATCAGATCAGTCAATAATGAATGAGAGTTACCACCTTAGTAATAGCCTATACTTTCTTTCTTTCTTTAAAAGTATGAATTCATTTATATTTGGAATATTAAGTGGGTAGATGGATATGGATAAGGATCATAAGGAAGTCTTCACTTCATCTATAACTAGAACTAATTTATACATAACTAAAACCGAAAATACTTCACCATTATGTCCAGATTCTCTTTGAAATTTGAAACTTGAACCCTATTAATTACCTTTCTCTCATTGGTCTTTATCTCTTCTCTTCGTACGCACATCTGTTCCCTATTCTATAAGTAGGTATTTTCCTATGGACAATTCGCACCATTATGGTAAAAGGTCGATTCGGTTCTTTAAATTCGTTTTCGTTAATGAACCAGTTTAATTTAACAGCTGAAAGGATGCTCGGGTCAATCCATGGAGAAAAGTGCTCAGGTCAACCCATGGAGGAAGAACTTAAAAAGCAAAGATTTGGTTGCGTCATACATAAAAAATAGAGTATAATCGGGGTATATTTAGCAGATCTTGCAGATCTTATTTGCGTCGTACATAAAAAATAGAGTATAATCGGGGTATATTTAGCAGATCTTATTTGCATCATACATAAAAAATAGAGTATAATCGGGGTATATTTAGCAGATCTTGCAGATCTTATTTGCGTCATACATAAAAAATAGAGTATAATTGGGGTATATTTAGCAGATCTTGCAGATCTTATTGTCCAATAACAGACGACTGTTTTTTACAATATTTATTTCTGTCAAAATAAATTGTTTACGTTCGATCCATATCGAGTAGACCTCGTCCTTGCGAAATAGAATTCTTAATTGAGGAGGGACTTATGTCACCAAAAACAGAAACTAAGGCTAGCGTAGGGTTCAAAGCTGGTGTTAAGGATTATAGATTAACTTATTATACTCCTGAATATCAGACCAAAGATACGGATATCTTGGCAGCATTCCGAGTAACTCCTCAACCCGGAGTGCCGCCCGAGGAAGCGGGAGCAGCAGTAGCTGCTGAATCGTCCACCGGTACATGGACCACTGTTTGGACCGATGGACTTACCAGTCTTGATCGTTACAAGGGGCGATGCTATGACATCGAACCCGTTCCTGGAGAAGAGACTCAATTTATTGCCTATGTAGCTTACCCCTTAGACCTTTTCGAAGAAGGTTCTGTTACTAACTTATTCACTTCCATTGTAGGTAATGTATTTGGATTCAAGGCCCTACGGGCTCTACGTTTGGAAGATTTGCGGATTCCCCCTGCTTATTCCAAAACTTTTCAAGGTCCGCCTCATGGTATCCAAGTTGAAAGAGATAAATTGAACAAATACGGTCGTCCTTTGTTGGGATGTACTATAAAACCAAAATTGGGTCTATCGGCTAAGAACTATGGTAGAGCAGTTTATGAATGTCTCCGTGGTGGACTCGATTTTACCAAGGATGATGAGAACGTAAACTCCCAACCATTCATGCGTTGGAGAGATCGTTTTGTCTTTTGTGCGGAAGCACTTTATAAGGCTCAGGCTGAGACGGGTGAAATTAAAGGACATTACTTGAATGCTACTGCAGGTACATGTGAAGAAATGATGAAAAGGGCAATATTTGCAAGAGAATTAGGAGTTCCTATCGTCATGCATGACTATCTGACGGGAGGTTTTACCGCAAATACTAGTTTGGCTCATTATTGCCGAGACAATGGCCTACTTCTTCACATTCACCGCGCAATGCATGCAGTTATTGACAGACAAAGAAATCATGGTATGCATTTTCGTGTACTGGCTAAAGCATTGCGTATGTCCGGTGGAGATCATATTCACGCCGGTACTGTAGTAGGTAAACTTGAAGGAGAACGAGACGTCACTTTAGGGTTTGTTGATCTACTGCGTGATGATTTTATCGAAAAAGATCGAAGTCGTGGTATTTACTTCACTCAAGATTGGGTATCTATGCCAGGTGTTCTGCCCGTAGCTTCAGGAGGTATTCACGTTTGGCATATGCCTGCTCTGACCGAAATCTTTGGAGATGATTCTGTACTACAGTTTGGTGGGGGAACTTTGGGACACCCTTGGGGAAATGCACCTGGTGCAGTAGCTAATCGGGTTGCTCTGGAAGCTTGTGTACAAGCTCGTAATGAAGGACGTGATCTTGCTCGTGAAGGTAATGAAGTTATTCGTGAAGCTACTAAATGGAGTCCTGAACTAGCTGCTGCTTGTGAAGTATGGAAGGAGATCAAATTTGAATTTGATACGATTGATTACTTGTAATTAAGTGACTTTCATTCGATCAATCGCACTCGGCCCAACCAATCTTTAACCACTCGCACTTAGCCCAACCAATCTTTAACCACTAGCACTCGGCCCAACCAATCTTTAACCATTACCACAAAGATTAAGTCGAATCGTGAACAGAGATCTGGGATTTTCAGATAGATATATTAATATCTATAGATAGATCTTAATATATCTATATATATTTCCGAGATCCAATATCTCAAACAGAGTGAGTTTATAAAAATAGGATGAATAATATTCATCCTTAAAATTTATCTAAGAAATAAAAGAAATAAAAAAAAAACCGAGCTAATCGGGATATTATAGATCCTTTGTCTTTATAAAAGACAAAAAGGTTCTATAATAATATTGATATATTATATTTTAGGTAGGAAACACCGATATATTATATTTTAGGTAGGAAACACCATGGTTTTTGCTTTGAAGTCCTTTCGCTCCTTTCGGTCCTTTCATTTATTTCGGTCCGTTCATTTCATTCATTTATTTCATTCATTTCATTCATTTCATTCATTCATTTCATTCATTTATTTCATTCATTTATTTCATTTATTTCAATTAAATAAATGAAATTATTTAAGAATAATCCTACTCTTTGTTTTTTTCCAATTTATCCCACAATAGGATTATTCTAATAAAAAAAAAAAGCCAACAATATTTTCCCTTATATGGAAAACACTATGTCTATAAACGAGTGGTTCGAAGACAAGCGTAGAATAAATAGTTTACTAAAAGATTCAGTCAAAGAGGATAGTAAGGACGTCAATGAGACGGAGAATAAAAAGAATTCAAGTATTAATTACGAAAAAATTAAGAATTTATGGGTTCAATGCGACAATTGCGAGACCTTGTTATATTTAAGCTTTTTGAGAGAGAAAGACAGCGTTTGTCAAGACTGTGGATATTATCTTAAAATGAATAGTTCAGATAGAATCGAACTTCTAATTGATCATGGCACTCGGTGTCCTATGGATGAAAATATGTATGCTATAGATGTTCTTCAATTTTATTCTGGGGAGGATGAAGATTCTCATTCTGATTCTAATACTGATCCTCATCATCCTTATCTTTATATTGCTCCTGATCCTGATCTTCATCCAGATCCTGATCTTCATCCAGATCCTGATCCTCATCCAGATCCTGATCCTCATCCTGATCCTGATCCTCATCCAGATCTTGGTGAGTCAGATCTGGATGAGGATTTTTTGAATTACGATTTTGCTATGGATACTGATACCGAGACTGATACTGATCCTGATCCTGTTGATTCCGATTTTGATATGGATACTGATCCTGATATAGATCCTGATCCTGATCCTCATCCTGATCATGATCCTGATACTGATCCTGAAGAAGAAGAAGAACCTTATAAGGATCATATCATTTCCTGTCAAATAGAGACAGGTTTAACTGATGCTGTTCAAACAGGCATAGGTAAATTAAAAGGTATTCCTATTGCACTCGGAGTTATGGATTTTAAGTTCATGGGAGGTAGTATGGGCTCTGTAGTAGGTGAGAAAATAACCCGTCTGATCGAGCGCGCTACCGAGGAATCTCTTCCAGTCATTATGGTGTGTGCTTCCGGAGGAGCACGCATGCAAGAAGGAAGTTTTAGTTCAATGCAAATGGCTAAAATAGCTTCTGCGTTATATATTCATCAGAAGGATAAAAAGTTGTTATATGTATCGATTTTGACGTCTCCGACAACTGGTGGAGTGACCGCTAGTTTTGGCATGTTGGGAGATCTCATTATTGCCGAACCTAAAGCGTACATTGCATTTGCAGGTAAAAGAGTAATTGAACAGACATTAGGTCAGAAAGTGATTGAAGATTTTCAGGTGACTGAAAATTTATTTGATCATGGTTTATTTGATCTGATTGTTCCACGTAATCTCTTAAAAGGTGTTCTGAGTGAACCATTTCGGCTTTACGGTCTTTCTCATAGTATGAATAAGTGATGTAATGGATCTTTATAGATATTTATTGTAATATAGAAAATCCTCATTGTTGAACTCGGGATCTTATCCAAAAACAATGGAAGATCCAACTTTAATTTATTTTTCGGTATTTTTGGAAGAGACGGAGAAAAGAACAACATTGAAAAGAACAACATTTGCGTACATTTATTCTATAAAGAAGGAGAAATAGGACTGCTCATTTGGTCCCATCACTTATTTGATCTTATAATAATTCCTTGTAATACGCATAAACAGTTCATTTATTAAATAAGGTACTCGTTCTATGATAATTCTTAACTTAACCTCGATAACTCTTAACCTACCCTCTATTTTCGTGCCTTTAGTTGGCTTATTACTTCCGGCAATTACAATGGTTTTTTTTCATCTGTATATTCAGAATGACGAGATTTTATGAATCTGATAAAATCAGATTTAATAAATGGGTTCGAATCTTTCAATTGCAGCAGAACAGATAGGATATCTATATCTATCTCAGATGATATGAGATAGAACCCTTATAGACAAAAAATAGGTATAAATATCCATACGTATTTATCCATATTCATATATGAATATGGATAAATATTCATATACATATACATACATATCAGATATATGCATGTGTCAATAGATAGGTATTTATCAATATGGTCGGTTATATTTTTCATATGGTATACATATCTATTTCTAGAGATATTTATACTCCACTGATCCAGTATTGTTTCTAAAATTGATAAATAAAGGAAGGACCGATTTGGAATAAACGGTAAGAATGGATAAGAATAGAAACTTGGCTTACTTGACTGAAATGTTCGCTATGTATAGAAATAGTTAGTTAATAAGAGTTTGGGAACCAAAAGATTAAAAACTTGGCCATTCCCTCAACTTCAATAGGATGGAATTGAATACAATTTTTTATGAATCGTCGATCCAAATGGCTCTGGATAGAACCTATAACAGGGTCTCGAAAAATAAGTAATTTCTTTTGGGCTTGTATCCTCTTTCTGGGTTCACTAGGATTTTTCCTGGTCGGGATTTCAAGTTATTTTGGTGAGAACCTGATACCACTATTGTCATCTCAGCAAATACTCTTTGTTCCACAAGGAATTGTAATGTGTTTTTATGGTATTGCAGGTCTGTTCATTAGCTCTTATCTGTGGTGCACAATTTTGTTCAATGTGGGTAGTGGCTATAATAAGTTTGATAAAAGAAAAGGAATTGTATGTCTTTTTCGTTGGGGATTTCCCGGAAGAAATCGTCGTATTTTGCTACAATTTCTTATGAAGGATATTCAGATGATCAAAATGGAAGTTCAAGAAGGTATTTCCCCTCGTCGTGTTCTTTATATGGAAATAAAAGGCCGACAAGACATTCCTTTAACTCGTATTGGTGATAATTTGAACCTAAGGGAGATCGAACAGAAAGCTGCCGAATCAGCCCGTTTTTTGCGTGTATCCATTGAAGGGTTTTGAAATGAACCGGGGAGTTATGTATTCTCGACATACATTAAAATGTCGAGACATTGGAATATGGATCAGATCAAGGAGCATGAATCAATATCCAATAAGGAAATTGAAATATTCATATAAATTTCAATAAATCTTGAAACACAATTGTATTGAAATGGAACGATATAGGATCTTTATGAACAATATAAGATTTTTATTAAATAGTAGAGGTAATATAGAAAGAACAATAAGTTACAATAGAACTGGTATTTGGCCGGGGAAAAGATAATGCAGTTAATTTCTACTAAATGATAAATGATATTTATGGAATGAATCAGACCAATATTCTTTTGGTAGTTCCCGAACATGCCATATCATTTCCTATCCTAGAGAGGGCGAGCTTATAGAGTAAGTAGATGGATATTATGTATCAAAAAGAAAAATTAATAGATATAGTGGTAGTGGTCCGGTTTCCCTAAAACTAGAACGTTTTCCGTCTCATCCTGATTCTTCATCACGATCCAATTAATTATTATATTATTTATTTCGTCATTTTTTTTTTCATTTTTCAAGAGCATTTGTCCTCTTTGGAAATAACTGGGAAAAGAAAGATTCGTAAAGGATCGATCCAGTTATCAGAATTCAAAGGATCTTGGGAATGAATAAGACTTATGTTACTTAAAGTTATTCTTATAAAAAAGAGTCAGATGGAATGGAAAAAATAAATAGATAATTGGTCCAGATAGAAACGATTTGTAATTTTTGGATATCTGGGAACGATCTCCTCCTTATGCTCCGTCTTACTCATTTGGAGCGAACCTTTGACTTTTTCTCCGAGGATATTTTTTTATCTTTTTATCGGGGTCAAACAATTACGCAATAGATAAATCTATGGGTTTCATACCTCATTCTATCACTCGTACTTTGTCTAGATTTCGGGCAGAATTGACGAGTAAATCAGATTCGTTAACGATTCACAAATTGAAATTGGTCAAATATAAAACATCAGTTTCCCTACGATATGTCGCAGGTTTAGTAGTACTGCCCTGGTTAATTTCTATTTCATTCCAGAAAGTGTTGGAGCCTTGGGTTAGAAATTGGTGGAATACTGTTCAATATCAGAATTTTTTTTATTATCTCGAAGAAAAAGCTCTGATAAGATTTAATCAAATAGAAGAACTTTTTCTGTTAGAAAGAATATTGGAAGATTCTTCGGGAACACATTCACAAGATCTTGGTATAGAGATGAAAAAAAGAATGATCCCGTTTGTCAAAATGTACAATGAAGAATGTATCCAGATAATTTTAAATATATTGACAAGTCCAATAGGTTTTGCTTCTATAAGTGCTTATCTCATTCTGGGTAAGAAGAAACTTGCCATTATAAATTCTTGGATTCAAGAATTATTCTATAGTCTGAGCGATACAATGAAAGCTTTTTGCCTTGTTTTAGCAAGCGATATAGTTATTGGGTTTCATTCGCCCGATAGTTGGAAATTTATACTCGATTTTCTCTACAACAATTATGGATTGATCCTGGACGAACATTTAGTATCTTGTTTTATTTCAACTTTTCCAGTTATCGCAGATACGATTATGAAATATTGGATCTTTATTTATTTAAATCGTATATCTCCTTCACTTGTAGTAATTTATCATTTGATGAATGAGTAAAGAATATGTTTTTTTCTGATCGACAACAATTGAAACAGAATAATAAAGTGTTTCCCGTGTTCAGAAATTAGCTATTTCCCCCCTCATTCTTCTCCTGGTGCGAGCGATTTCTTACTTTTAGGTTTGGTTTAATCAATTTAGTAGCAGATTTTTTAACAGGTAACTATGATAGCTACCTACTCTCACCCGAAAAATGATTTGGAACCCATAATTGAACCATGCAAAATAGAAATACTTATGACTGGACGAAAAAGATGACTCGGTTTATTTCTTTCCTGGTCATGATACATATCATAACTCGGACATCCATTTCGAATGCATATCCCATTTTTGCACAGCAGGGTTATGAAAATCCCCGAGAAGCAACTGGACGTATTGTATGTGCCAATTGTCACTTGGCCCAAAAACCTGTAGACCTTGAGGTTCCTCAGTCCGTTCTTCCCAATACCGTATTTGAAGCAGTTGTTAAGATCCCCTATGATATGCAAATGAAACAAGTTCTTGCTAATGGTAAGAAAGGGGGTTTAAATGTAGGAGCTGTTTTAATTTTACCCGAGGGCTTTGAATTAGCCCCTCCGGATCGTATTTCTCCTGAGATTAGAGAAAAGATGGGTAATGTTTTTTTTCAGAACTATCGTCCCAATCAAAAAAACATTATTGTAATAGGTCCTGTTCCTGGTCAAAAATATAGTGAACTTGTGTTCCCCATCCTTTCACCAGATCCTGCTACTGATAAAGAAGCTCACTTCCTTAAATATCCCATATATGTGGGTGGTAATAGAGGAAGAGGACAAATTTATCCCGACGGGAGTAAGAGCAACAATACGGTCTATAACGCTTCAGCAACAGGAAGAGTCAGCAAAATTTTACGTAAAGAAAAGGGTGGATATGAAATAACTATCGAGAATACATCAGACGGTAGACAAGTGGTTGACATTGTACCTCCGGGACCGGAACTTCTTGTTTCAGAAGGCGAATTGATCAAGGTCGATCAACCATTAACGAATAACCCTAATATGGGTGGATTTGGTCAAGGAGATGCAGAGATAGTACTTCAAGATCCATTACGTGTTAAGGGTCTTTTATTATTCTTTGCATCTGTCATTTTAGCACAGATATTTTTGGTCCTTAAGAAGAAACAATTTGAGAAAGTTCAATTGGCCGAGATGAATTTTTAGGTCTATAGATTTTTGAACATGAAGTTTACTGATTGGATTAAAAAGTAATACCCCTTCGGAGATGGAGAGCCTTTTATCCTCCTTCTCCCTTATATATTCTTGGGAAAATGTTCATATCTACATTTTGAATAGGGAGTGACTCAATAAGTACTGGAACAGATCAACTTTTTGAACAATCCGCATATGCTATATTTTGTACTATATAAACGCCATTACTTTTTTTTCTTGGCCAAGAAATGGTAAAATATATAGGAATATATTTTTTTTTTATGGAAGATAATTTTCCGGTTTCTCATCGAGATAAAAGGAACTAATTGGGTTTCCAATCCTATTCTGTTCGTAAATTCCTTCGTAAATTGCCGATTATTTTGCACATTATACTGAGTGATTTAAAAATGAATAAAGAAGTAAGAGCAGACAAGTAAGGGGCAATATCACTCATTAAGCAAAACAACCGTATATTTAGTAATTCATACCAATTTTTTTTTTTATAATATAGCAATAGATTGGCTTATCACTTTACTAAAAAGCATTGAATTAAGTAAATGACAGAGTCATTGTATTTGTACGAATCTTCTGTTCTAATTAATATTAATATTGATACAGAAGAGGATCTCAAAAGTGAAAAATTGATAAGGCCTTACCCTTCAAGGGTAAGGCCTTATCAATTTTTCACTTTCACATTTATAGTATTCCCCATAGTAAGTGCATTTCCCCTACTATAGGGATGACCCTAATCCGGAATATGAACCATAGAAAAAGATACCCAGTAGACCAATCACGATAATACCAGTTACAGTACCTATCAACCAAAGAGGGATCCTTCCAGTGGTATCGGCCATTTCTCTTACTCCCTTTCACATTTTCTTAAGTGGTCATGCTCGAGACATAAACAGTCATAGCATATATAATTATGAGTATTGTATTTTTCCGAATGGAGTGAGAAGATTCTCATTGTTCCTAATTGAAAAAATAATTAGAGAATAGAACAGCAAGTACAAAAATTAGTAGCAACCCCCAATAGAGGCTGGTACGATTCAATTCAACATTTTGGTTGTTCGGGTTTAATTGTGTCATATCTACATACTTTCTTTAGATAGAGTTTATCGCTGAATGAACTGCATTGCCGATATTGATCCCAAGAAAAAAACTGTAGGGACAGCTAGCCCGTGAACGGCCAACCATCTAACTGTAAAAATCGGATAAGTTCTATCTGTAGTCATTAGTGCCTCCTAAAAAGATCTAGTAAATTCATCGAGTTGCTCTAATGGATCGAAACGGCCAGTTACTAATGGAACCTCTTGTCGGCTTTCTGTGAAATACTCATTCGGCCGGGGGCTCCCGAACACATCATAAGCCAAACCCGTGCTGACAAATAACCAACCTGCAATGAATAGAGAAGGTATAGTAATGCTATGAATAACCCAGTATCTAATACTAGTAATAATGTCAGCAAAGGAGCGTTCTCCCGTATTCCCAGACATGCTCAGCTCCATATATTATTGTAAAGTCAGTCAAGGGGGAATTGATCCCATGAAAGATAGAGATCAGGAAATGGAAAACTACTGATATCTTCTCCAATCCTTGTTCGATTGTCAATGTTATACCAAGGGTATCTTTGAAGTCTACTGGACCAGTATAGCTAGCCTTCTTCCGACACAGCAATACAATTTTGATGAGTATAAAAAAGGAACGGGATAGAATGATTCTGTTCCTGCCAGTTATTCCATCTCTGTTTGGTCAACTGAATCCCAAAAGAGAATATTGCATGTTCCGAGGGAACCCCTCAATAATGAATGTTGTAACAATTGCATAGACCATGGAAATTTTCGATCGGAATTAGCTTCTACACTGTAGAACCGAAAAAAAAAGGATGAGTGCCGCTTCAAGAGGAGCAAGGGGTATCAATCACTAGAAATACAACTCATCCAGAATATGATACTTTTACTGCTTCCTTTTTCATTCCGACATGGCATTATGTCCGCGTAGATGTTGCTCTTCCAAAAGTTTCTGGCGCGAGTTATGCCGCGGACTTATTATATAGTACCTTGTACTAACAAGTAGGTATTACTCATTGGATAAAACCGAGTGGATAGTGCATGCAATAGAACCTAGTCAATTTTAGGTATGTAAAATTATTAGCTACTCCTTGTAAGAGGTGGAATTCTTTTAATATCGAGCTCTACTGGCTCTAAGAATGAATATTGAAAAAACCTAATCCATCTAGAGGATTAAAAAACCTAATCCATCTAGAGGATTGAATGATTGGATAAATAAGATCTAGAAATGAAAGGACAAACTGGATATTCATATTCTTACACCTAAACGTGAAATTCACGAAACTTTGGGTCTGTAGAAGAGGTTTCTTCCGGTCCAGTCTCTGGACCGATAGCTGCTACTTGTAAAGAATATAATGCCAGCTGATCCAATCGTACTGATTGATAAATTATTCACCCTGTAATAATATTACGTTTTACATTTTGTGAAAGGGTTCGCAGGTGTTATTCATGAGTTACTTGATCAATGTGGGTATTTATAGAATAATGAAGAGAATTCCACCTTAGGATTCTTCTCATCTATGTTAGTTCATACATATTATATAGTAGATATAGGATCTTTAATTGGTACGAATCGGGACAATTGATCTTTTGTATTCTGATCTCAAAGTTACGAAACGAAAAAAAAAATTTAGGTAATTGTCTCATGAAGATATGTATAAACCATATTTCATTCAGTCCTTCCACGCCTACTATAATTAGTTATTTTGGTTTATTATTGGCTTCTATCATTTTCACCCTAGTCCTATTCATTAGCTCGAGCAAGATACAACTTATTTGAAATGAAGGAAAGGAAAACCTTCTCAGTTCACTATTTCAATTTCAATAATTTCGTTGATTTTCTCTATATCAATTTCTGATCATTGAGATTCATAGCAAATTCAGGGTACTATCTAGTATAGCTATTATCCCTACTTATTCCGTTGAATCGAAATGATTGAGGCTTTGCCATCCGGAATTGTGTTAGGTCTAATTCCTATCACTTTGGCCGGATTATTCGTAACTGCATATTTACAATACCGACGTGGTGATCAATTGGATATTTGATCCGGAAATATCCTCCCATTTCATTGGCTTGGCCTCCTACCTTTCCTGGGAGGTCAGATTCCATTGTTCGTTCCAGTTGGAACGGAATTATCAATAATTTAGAGGGTTGGATTCTCTAGGAACAGAATCACGCTCTGTAGGATTTGAACCTACGACATCAGGTTTTGGAGACCTACGTTCTACCGAACTGAACTAAGAGCGCTTTCTCAAAAGGAGATAAAGGGAAGGAAAAGAATCTTTCGTTGATCCTCTACGAGTATCAAACATTTTTGCATCTGATACGACTCAATTATTTGATGTTCCATTCGAATGGATATCAAATGATCTTTCGTTCTTCTCTCTTTCCATAGAAAAGAAGGGATAGGTAGGGATGACAGGATTTGAACCTGCGACATTTTGTACCCAAAACAAACACGCTACCAAGCTGCGCTACATCCCTGCTAATCATTAGACAATGTTATTTTATAGAATTCAAAATCTGTTTCCCACGTTTTCCTGCCTTTATTTCTCTTCGGTCTCGTGAGTGAAAAGACTTTATACATGCATGTAGGGTCTATTATCTAGAAGAAAACTATTAATTAGCAAAATTTGGTTTGGTGATGAAACATCGTTTTCCTGTTCTACAAATAAGACCCCAGCCCGGATAACATTATACATATATTCATCAGTTCTGAGTTTCCCCTACAAGAGATTCATAACTATTGGGTTGAGTCACTTACGCATTATGATCAATAAGGAGAATTTACAATGAAAAATGATATAAAGACCTATCTTTCCACAGCGCCTGTATTAGCAATTTTATTGCTCATTTTTTTAGCCAGTCTAGTGATAGAAATCAATCGTTTTTTTCCAGATGGTCTGGCTTTGACTTTTCCTACCTCATTCAATTTTTTTGAATTTTCTTACCTCGTTAAACTTTTTAGTAATTTGTTAGTAGAGTGAATATGGATCCAAAGGTTCTTTCCACATTCAATTTTTTAAGTACAACTGAAAAATAAAATCCTGATCAAGGATTTTTTTTTACTTTAAAATCTTTAATCATGAGATTTCTGGCTATCAACTTCTATTCCTTTTTCCCCCTTTTTCAGATCGAAAAGCAAAGTAGATCCAATATCCAGAGTAAGTTTATGGCCAAGAGCGGAGATGTAAGAGTAACAATTACTTTGGAGTGCACTAGTTGTACCCAAGATAGTTTTTATAAAAAATTCCCGGGGATTTCTAGATATACGACTCGGAAAAATCGACGCAATACACCTATTCGATTGGAATTAAATAAATTTTGTCCCTATTGTTACAAGCATACCATTCACGGAGAGATAAAAAAAAGAGATTAAACGTACTACTCCTACCCAGGAATAAGAATAGATCACAGATATAAAAAGAAATGGTATTTCAACAAGATCTTTAATGGAACAATATTTTGAAAGATAAAGATTTGGAATAAATTCAAAAGGTTCATGAAACAAACTATGTATAAACCCAAACGATCTTTTCGTAGACATTTGACACCAATTCGTAGACATTTGTCACCAATTAGGTCGGGAGATCGGATCGATTATAAAAATATGAGCCTAATTAGCCGATTTATTAGTGAGCAAGGAAAAATATTATCCGGCCGAGTGAATAGATTGACCTCAAAACAACAACGTCTAATGACTAACGCTATTAAACGAGCTCGTATTCTATCTTTGTTACCTTTTCTTTATAATGAAAACTAATTTGATCCATAGAAAGAAATGGGAAATGAACCTACTCCTTAATCAAATTGGAGCTGGGATATCTGTTCGATAAAGATGCAGATCTTTAGTCTATTGTCGAAAAAGTCGACAGGATTTAATTCTTTTCGTTCTGTTCATTTCCAATCCAATATTGGAAAATATTTCAATGGTTCTACCTTCCCGGAGGGAATTCTCCGGGAGAATCTGTTCTATCCATTCTATCTCTACCTATTTCTTTCATCTATATCTAACCTATTTCATCATATGATAAGTTCCTTCAAGATGGTGGAAAAGCAATTGCTATCTAATACAGCTATTTGCGCAAGTGTTTTACGATTTGGAAGCAACTGCCTCTTATACAAATATTGGATGAATCTGTTATAAGAGACTCCATTGGCACGGGCTGCTGCATTGATCCGAGTAATCCACAAACGACGAAGATCTCTCTTGCGTTTACCTCTATCTCGGTGGGCGGAAACTAAGGCTCTAGCTTTACGTTGGTTAGCAGTTCGAAAAAGTTTCGAATGGGCCCCTCGAGAGCCTGATACAAATGCAAGAATATTTTTCCGACGTTTTCGAGCTATATATCCACGTTTCACTCTGGTCATTGAAGTTTACTCTCATGAATCGCTAATCTTTTTCTCGGTTAGTCATTTGTTTGGTCCATTGAGAATAACACTGATTCTTCTTATTTAGAAAGTAAAAGTTCCAATGACTTTTGCTACTGCAACCTTCCCAACCATAATTCCCTTTGGATAGGCATCTTCCAGGTAGGCAAGGACTGGGACCTTGTACTGAGAATGAGAAAAAATCATGGGTTTCATCGTTTCTATGGTTCTTTCTCCAACGGTAAGGTCCTCTTCATACGCCGGAGCCTCCAAAATATGAGTGAGATAAGTATGTTATCGGTAACTTGTACGATTTACCATCTCCAGCTCTACTCTTGAATCATCAAGTAATAAATACTCTCATTACAAGATCTATTAATATAGTAACGACATGTAATTCTGGGGTTTGCCAGGTAGCTGACCCTGTTGTTCCGTTCTCGCAGCAATATGAGCATAAACTTTATGCTTCTTAAATTTGCATGATTTCCCCGCTCAATGGATTGATGACCATTCGCTACCAATGAGGAATTGCTTTTCATCCCGCATAAAGGTGATTGGATTTGCACCAATGGAAACCATAAATTTCATCCCCAGTAAGGTTAGATGATGGATCTGTACTTGGTTACAGCGGGAAAATTCTTCTGTTATTCCGTTGTAAGAATTTCCCAGTCTGTTTCATCTTTTGATCCAAACGAGTCGCACATACACCCTAGCACATACTCCTCTACGCTGAGGACATCCTCGAAGAGCAGGAGATTTTTTTCTATTCTCTATTGGCTGTCTTGCATTTCTAATAAGTTGTTGAATAGTGGGCATTCTGGCCGGATTGTATGCGGAATCGATTGGTTCAGATTGATCCCAACCATATCGGGTGATTATGAAATGAATCAGTTTCCCTCCCCCTTTTTTTTAAGGGAACAAAGAGATCAAATTACAGTTCATTAAAAAAAAAAAATGAAAAAGAGGATCTTCCGCTACGAGATCAACCTTCCGCTACGGCATCAACAATGCCATAAGCTTGGGCTTCTGTTGCTGACATAAAAACATCTCTGTTTAGGTCCCGTTGAATGACCTTTCCGGATTTGCCTGTTCTTTCTATATAACATTTTGTTATGTAATCACGAAGCATCGTTACGTGTGCCGATTCCTTATGAAACTCTGCAGCCGGTCCGTCATAATAGGAACTAGCAGGTTGGTGGATCATAACCCTAGCGTGAGGTAATGCTATACGTTTAGTAATTTCTCCCCCGATTAGGATGAAAGATCCCATTGAAGCAGCTACTCCCATGCATATTGTATTTACATCTGGTACTATTATTTGCATAACATCGAAAATACCTACTCCCGGTATTACTGATCCACCAGGACAGTTAAGAAATGAGAACATTTCTTTATTTGCATCTTCTGCACTCAAATATACCATGAGACCCATGAGTTGATTTGCAATCTCGTGATTGATCTCCTGAGCCAAAAAAAGTAATCTCTCTCGATAAAGTCGGTTGTATAAGTCGACCCAATTTGCATCTTCATCTCCAGGGGCTCGGAAAGGAACTTTTGGAACACCAACGGGCATTTTTTTTAATGGAAAGAAGTGAAGCACTATACTCTAATATGGGAACGTAAAGTATATAAAGTTGTGTCACACATGAACTTTCCATCTTGGATTGAACCAAGGTATTCATAGGGGAAGTTTTTAACCTATCTGGAAATAGAGCTTTAGATGGATCATAGACCCATGTAAAAGATCCTTCAACTATTCGAGTTGATAATGTAACGAATCACACTTTTACCACTAAACTATACCCGCCACGATCCAATTGTAACATAGGAATCGATCTTTTGTCCAACCAATAGGAAGATGAGGAGCTATCAACCTCCATTGAAAG